>MDTF01004332.1_pt1 | contig 10934 bp, 11 predicted proteins | sample 811191 | NCBI WGS metagenome assembly MDTF01 (sample SAMN05326649, study PRJNA326480) | marine metagenome | isolation source: seawater | place: Southern Ocean | collected 2011
AACTAGACATTCTGTGAGATTTGATTTGATTCAAATCAAAATTCGTTTTGCCTGGAGATTTTCTGAGATTTTCTGAGATTTGATTTGAATCAAATAAGCACCTGCCGTGCGGCAAGTTTTGCCTGGAGATTTTCTGAGATTTTGTTGGTAGATTTGATTTGATTCAAATCAAAATTCGTTTTGCCTGCAGATTTTCTGAGATTTTGATTGTCAAGAAAGAAAACGCGATGGATTCAACATGGCGACAATAGCTTTCCTATCTCTTCGCCCGTTCTTACAGTCGGCCCTGTTTTATTCTAATGTCTAACGAACCTACAGGATTATTTAGTCAACACAGAAATACACGATACACCATGGAAAGGTCAGGCGAAAGAACAGTTGTTAGACCTCGGTGAAGAAATACTCTTGTTAATAGACGAACTGAATAAATACCTCGAGCTTGATATTAGTGATTCCTTCCATCCGTTAGAGTTCTTCCGCTATTTATTGGGGCATTTCGAAACACTGCAATACAAAATAGGCGAAATAAACCCACTAGTCCTTCTGGAACTTCGCAACCGTTTTGATTTCTTTAACCAATTCGAAGCCAATTTGTCCACACTTTTGGAACAATTGCGCGGGCATACGAATTGGGAAGAAGACGAACTCAATACTATACGACGTGGACGCAATACTATACCACGTGGACACAAGTGTAAAAGTAAATTGGTAAAACAACAAAAAAGTAAATTTGTAAAACAACAACAGTTGTTTGCACATTGGGGCGCCACGTGGCTTCCTGTTACGATTGTGGACGTGTTGCCCGGCAAATATTACAATGTACATTGGACAAATTCCGATGAATTCTCTTCGGTTCACGAAGATGAATTAAAACTTGTTAAGCCCGTCTTAACGGGCAAGCGCACAAAACCGTGTCACAATAGTGACAAACAAACAATGGTTAAAACATTTGTCAAAAAGGTGGCCTGCCGGCTTGTAACAAAAACCACCAAAAGTCCATGAAACATAGTCGATAAAAGAGTGGAACCGTGCCTCAGCGTCTGTCAAGTCCGACCATCTGGACAATTATAAACGGTAAAAATCACGATTTTCCGGAGATTTTCCGAGATTTTGATTTGAATCAAAATTGGCTGACGATTTTGATTCAAATCAAATTCGAGTAAGTAGCACTTAATCTCAGTATTATATAAGTTGCATTTTGTTGACAAACATGCCCAAGATTCAAGTAACCAAGGTCATACAGACGCGCGGCGACGATTGGGCCCTCGTCAAATTTCGCAACGATGGTTCAGAAGGCACGTGCGCTGGTTATTTTGGCTGCACGAATATTTATATCGTCCCCGGACAAATATACTCCGGTAAATTGCAACAAAAACGTTCGCATGATGGCAAGCTTCTAACACGTTTTAAAGGAAAGCCCGCACAACGCGTGATTCACCGTCTCCAATACGCGTTAAAGGTACATGGAGTGTCTTGGAATGCCCGGGACGTCCTCACGTCGACGTTTAAGCCGATTAAGAAGCTGTTCGACGTAATTGAGTTTAAACGGTGGACGCAATTGACGTCTCTGCCGGGCATTGGCAAAGCATCGGTCAAAAAAATTAAAAACGCCTATGAGTCCATCAAAAATATTCTTCAACGGTCGAATACACTCCAAAGCCAATTCCCGACGCTGGCCAAGTACATGAACAACGAACAAGTCGAGGCAGCCATGCAATGGATGAAGAAGCCTGACACTAACTCGATGACTAACTTTCTCCAGTTTTTGCATCTTGATCCGTTTCGAATCATCTATCACGACGAATACGATTCGTTTACGTATGTGAACAAAGGCCGTGACGAGTTCATTAAAGCCACCAAACACACGTCACGTGTCAAGATGGCCGAAGCGGCCGCCATTGACCTCTGCATTTCCGCTGCTGACTCGCGCCGTGGTCGATACAAAGCCATCGAAGTTATCAAGCGTCACATGACCAAATCTGGTGACTATTGGATGTCACGTCGGTCTTTTCTGGCGCGTTTTTCGCATATTGAAGCCACATGGCCCATTGTACAACACGAAGGCTATGTTGCTCTCATGAAGTACGCCGACGTCGAACAGTTCATTCAAAAGGAGTTTGCAAAAGTTCGCCAGCGCGAACAACCGCTCTGGCGTCCACCGCCCGACGACGCTCAACTGGATGACAGACAACGCGAAGCTGTTCAGGGGGCATGTGAAAACCCACTGTATGTTATTCAAGGTGGTGCCGGTGTAGGCAAAACATCTGTCTGCAAGCACATTGTCAAATCACTGTACTCCGCAGTGACGTGTGCGGCACCAACGGGAAAAGCAGCCCAGCGTCTCAAAGAGTCTACAGGCGTCGACGCGTTCACAGTGCATCGATTGTACTATTCGAAATCGATAGAGACGTTTCCAACTCTACTGTTGGACGAACAGTCGATGCAAGATTTGGAGATTCTGGCCCAATTATTGCGTGAACATACGTTTAACAAAATCATTTTCGTCGGCGATACGGGTCAATTGACGTCTGTTGGCCCGGGACAGTTTCTCAAAGACTTGTGTGGGTCAGATGTTCCCAGAATTGAACTTACACACATCTATCGCTCCGGCCCAGATTCATTCATTGCCACCAATGGTCAAAAGATACGTGATGGTGATACCAATCTCGAGACCGCCGCCTCTTCGTTCGAAGTGTTGCCCTATCAAAATGAAGAGCAAATTGTTTCAGCCGCTATTCTCGTGGCTGAAGAAACTGGAGACCGACCCATGATATTGTGCAATACAAATCAAGAAATCGCAACTTTAAACCGACTTTTAAGACAACAGTTCAACCCACCGGCGGCCACTATAACCTCAAAACCGGTCAACCTCGAATACATATCGTCCACGGCCTTGTTTCGCTATCAGAACTGGCAGTTTGCTCTGAACGACAGTGTCATTAATGTCACCAACAAATACAAAGAAGAGGCCTTCGACGATTCCACCAAGACAATATTACAAGTCGCCAATGGAGATATTGGTACCGTGACCAAGATAACAGCCGACAGCATTTATGTGCGCTATCCCGACGCCCTTGTCAGGTACGATGGGCCCATCGATTACAACGAGTACTTGCGCCCGGCATATGCTCTGACAGTCAATAAAGCACAGGGTTCTGAATACAACGTGGTCATTGTCAAATCAGTCTCTTCGTGGGGAGATAAACGTGAGCGATTTTATACAGCGGTCACGCGCGCCAAGAAAAAGTGTATCATCTATGAGGTGGGTACAGCTAATGACGATTGCATTCGCGCAGCACCGGCCAGTCGTAAAACATTCTTATTTAAACGTTAAACTTTTGTTAAAAAAATAAATAAGTTAAATTTGTTTGGTTTATACCGGCAGCATTTGTTCTTGTTCGACCGGTTCTTCAACCTCTTCCTGAGGTATTTCTTTGTACTCCGATTTCTTAGCTTTCGCGTAATACACATACAAGAAAGAGGCCACCGCGGACATTTGAAGACCTGTAAAGTTGACCCACGTGAATTGGTACGTCGGGTCAAAGAGTCCAAAACAGACCAACAGACCCATGACGGCCGATTTGGTTGAGCCGGCGACGGCCAACGTTAAAGCATCGTTCTTTTCGATAACCCAAGACGCCCCATAGTTTAAGAGAATCCCGAGCACAATGGACGATACAAATGCGACCTGAAAAGCCGGCGTCGTCCAGTCTTTGAATTTCATAGGCTGTAAATCGAGAGACAAAAAGCCCGAAATGAACATGGATGCCACCGAAGAATAGAACAGGATGGTCTCTTTCTTCCAGCCGTCGTCGAGAGCATATTTGGACGCAATCTGCGAACCCGCGGTCAGGAGATTATTCATCATGGCAAACCCATACCCGAGCAAGTCGAAGGTTAAATCGTCGGATGCGGCCACAAAGGAGCCGAATACCATGACGGCGACCGTTGCCACAATAGGTCGTGTGGATTTCTTCTTTAAAAACCACCATTGTGCGATTAGCGTTAGCATGATGGATATTCTTCTCAGGGCTGTGAACATGGCGATATTCAACGTGCCAGCAGCATTGAGGCCGAAGAAAATGTTGGCAACGTTTAAAAGGCAAACGAGAACCAGTTTGCGATTGGCGCGTTGCTCAAGTTTAGAGTAAAAGAATATAGACGATATCATGGACTGACAGAGCATTAAAAATGGTACAGAAGGGAACTGAAACTGTGTCAAGATGATTTTGTTGAAAATGACAATCATAAAAGAACTGGTCATGTACAAGACAATGGAAGGCCAGTGCATTATTGTCACCGAGCAATACATATAATATAAACGATATGGTAAAGGGAATGGATTCATAAGATGATTTCGTTTGTGCGCGCTTTAATCTCTACAACGCAAAAATCAGAGTATCGAATCGCAGAAGCGCCGTGCCACTGCAGAATTTCACGCACGAGTTCGCTCTTGAGCATGTTTTTGGATGTTCGAAGACCATTTTGGACGATATACAATGGCGATACGTGTAAGTCTTCATCGACGGAGCAACTTATATCGGGATTGGCACCATACTTTAACAACAGCGCGACGCACTTGGGCTTTTTAAGAGCCCAAAATAACAACGGAAGGCCTTGGTAAAGAGCGTCCGGAGAATAAGTCTGGAGGACAGTACATAGTTGTTTAAATTTCATTTCTCAAAAAAAAAAAGTGGTGATTTAATTATTGAATGTGTGGTACATTTATGGAGATCAAAATTCGATTTTGATTTAATTTTTGGATTCAATTTTTGGATTCAATTTTTTGTTTACATTTATGTAGCACCAAAAATGATGATTAGTTTTTATTGGCGATTTCATGTTCTGTAATTTTTTCCATGTATGCAACAAATTCTTCATATTTTCTCAATGCACCCTCATAAACAGACTGTTGTCTGTCGTCAAAATTGAAGTGTAGTACTACCCCACGCTGTGCTACGTATGCTTTCCATGCAGATATAGTTTCAACAATATACTTTTTTTGTGGTGGAACTAACTCGATAGGGATATCATACAACCCAGCATCACGTACACGCCCATCTGTACATCGAATTTTTTTGTAACTATAATTGCATGGAAGACAAACGGGCAGAGTGTTCCATTTACCGTCGATACCATATCCACCACTATATTTGCGATAGCCTGTACATTCGTATAAATGGTCTCCGGCCTTAATGCTCTTACCATTGTTATTCTTACAGACAAAGCACTCTCTAAAATGAGTTACACCACATATCTCCAGCTTCACCGCACGGTCGGATTCAGTAAATGTGGCGACTGTGGGTTGGTAGAGACGTTTGAAATGGTATTCGACGGATAGCTTGTTCGTTCTTATTTTTGACAGGTTTGTTTTTTTTGCGTGTTTCGTTGACTTTAGAACTTTTTGAACAGGTGTGTGTCTCCCTTTTGACATTTTAATTGCATTGGTATGTGTTTGAATACATGTTTTAACCATCGTTTTGAATAATACCTTTTAGAATTTAGGATTACATATTCAATACTTTAACGCATAAATAACAATACAGATATGCGCTACATTTATTTTTAATTTTTTATTGCCGCACGGCCGGTGCTTGGTCTGAGAGCGGGACATACGCAATATTCTCATAATATTTTTCTATTCAATGATTTTCTTTTTTGTTTTGGAGATTTCCGTGGACGTCATTTGGCCAGTTTTGGCCATAATTGACAGATGACCCAGATGCTTGGAAATAGAACCCTTAAAACACTTTGGGGAGGGTTCTATCTTTGTTAAATTTTTATATTCTTGTATTTGGGTTTTGATGGTTTTGGGCCTTTGCATATATTGACCGGTTAACTATTTAAATAGTCTAATGTGGATTGTCGTACGTGTAGCTGGCGCCAGCTGGGAACGCCGTCTCTGAGCTCGTAGCGCTTGAAAACGAGGCTTCCGACGCCGTCTCTGAGCTCGTCTCCGATGCTTCCGACGCCGTCTCTGAGCTCGTCTCCGATGCCCAGCTGTCAACAAGTCTGTCTTCAAGAAAGTCAGCGTAATCAAAGATGCGTCCTTTGGTATATTCAAGGGCTTCACGTCGGGCTTCGACTGGCGTGTCGCACGGGAAACGCATCCAGAATAGTCCGTCTTCATGGTAGATGGTGCACTTGGTACCAGCACCGGCCTCAATGTCGCGCAAATTGTGCCCGCCCTTGCCAATCATGCGGCCCACAAACTGTGAACGAATTTCGATCCCATGGTTGGCCAAGGAAATTTCTTCACCAAACGTGTTGGTGACAAACATGACACCGTCACTGAAATTGGCCATAACCACGTTGAAACAATTCCCGTCGTGCGAGACGTCGATATCGAAGCCCGAAAAGGCCGCACGAAAGTCTATAGACAGTTGTTTGACCCGTGACCAGCGAGTGCCCACAAGGGTTCCCACTGTTGTTTTGTGGCACGGAAACTTGAGGGTGACAAGTCCTTCATGGACGGTGGATTGTCCTTCATGGACGGTGTATTGTCCTTCATGGACTGTGGATTGTCCTTCATGGACGGTGGATTGTCCTTGCATCACGGGGAATTGGTAGAACTCGTTGGAATACATCTCTTTGTGTACGGGTGATAAGTTTGATTTAAATTAAAATAATTTTTTCCAATGATTTGGCCAGTTCCAATGAATTTTTGTGTTTTCGTTCCAATGAATTTTTTTTTACAGTTCCAATGTTTCAACTTTCTTATTTCATTGGCCCAAAAAAACATTTGAATCATGGATATACAAGTCCCCGATGGGACCCACACCCTCGTGGGAATGTCGGACAACAACAGCGTAGCCAGGATATCAGGGAAAGCTTCCGACCCGTGGATTTCAGGTGGTGTTAAAAGGTCGAACAACGCCATGATATCAGGGAAAGCTTCCGACCCGTCAGGTGGTGTTAAAAGGTCGAACAACGACAGGATATCCGGGAAAGCTTCCGACCTTGACCCGGGGATTTCAGGTGGTGTTAAAAGGTCGGACAACGAAAGCGTAAAAAAAAGAAGGGTCTCAGGGAAAGCTTCCGACCTGTGGATTCCAGGTGAACCAGAGAACAGAACAAGAAAAGGAGATGCCCCGATACTTGCAATATTGCTCGAAAAGGATAAATATGGTGGAATCCACAGTTATTTCATTTTCCAAGCTGTCTTTACTATCCCAAGTCATAACAGACTGTTTGTGGTGGAATTGATGTTGTTGCTCCGAGGTAAAATGGTTCTAGTTTCTGAACAAGGGTTTGGATTCTTGAACTACAATAAGTGGGATATTGTAAAGCCAACACGAACCGAAGAACATACACAAGGAGAAGAAGAACCATCAAGGAAAAATCTCTTCACCTTGTGTATTGAATTCGGCGACCGTTTTCGTTTTGGCGGCAGCATTTTCCATTTGATGCCAGGCCCTTCTCAGCAGAAAAACAACGTGATGTCTGTCAACCGACAGGTTCAACAACTGTATAATAATGTTGAAAGGGAAGGTAATTGGCAAAACAATAGTAAAGGCTGGAACAAAATGTTAGAGAATGGACATGATTTTAAATTCGACCTTTCTGACCCTACTCGCCTGATTTTACCATGTTGTACACTCAGAAAGTTGTCTCCGAAGCAAGCATTGATTGAAGCAATTTGGTACCTCCGGGGCGAGAAAAGCACTGAATTTCTTCAAAAGCATAACTGTAAGTTCTGGGATATGAGCACAAATAAAGATGGTAATGTTGGGTATAATTATGGACTACTGACTCACTTTCCAGTGAATTCAAATATGTATATTAACCAACTAGAAGAAAAAGTATTGAAATTACTGGACAAAGGGAAACCAAGTCGTAATATGTCAATAACACTTGACAATCCAATTGGTGAGACTACTCAGCGAGCATGTACATCAAATCTCAAATTTTCCTATATTCCTAAAACATCTGGTATAAATCTTGAGGTGACACAACGTTCTTCAGATATTATGATGGGTCTTCCGTTTGATTTGATGGTCTGGTCTATCATTCTCCATTTAGTTGTGCATGAAGCAAACAGACGTACAGAAAACAAGTACTATTATCAATCTGGTACTCTCACATTTCGTTTTCAAAGTGGTTCAGCACACGTGTACAAGAAAAATCTTAAAGCTTTTGATGTACTCCGGCGACGAACCCCTTTTCCATTGAACAATGAAAAATTACCACATCTTGTTATATCGGAGAGTGTCAAATCAATTCCGTTATTTAATCTGGTAGAAAATTATCAAGATGGTGATTTGATAGTTGAGGAGTATTGCTCTAAATATAGTGCAATGAAATTGGAACTAGCTCTTGGGGAAAACGAGGGTCAAATGATAACATTGGCCAAAACAAGCTATGGAGACCCTAACATAGTTTAAGTATTTTAAGTAAACCCAGTTATCGTTTCTACTCTTTGTTCGGCCGCGGCCAGACGTTCCTTGAGGACTGTACATTGTTTTGTTTTTTCGACAAGTTGTGTCTCCATTTGTATGCGCTGTTCGCCCAGGCGTTCTTTCAGATTGCGTAGCTTGGTTAGCGTCTCCGTAATCTTCTCGTTGTCCTCGACGAGCGTCTCTACTTTGCTGTCATCGGTGGCTTTCTTTACCATTTGTACAGTAGCATTGTCTTCATACCGTTTCAAATAAGTGTCGGCGGTTTCACATTCGGACTTGAGGCCGACAGATTCTTCCTCCAGATTGTCCTTTTCAGTGTTCCGGTCCGTCCACTCCTCTTCGAGCACCGACGCCGCATCAATGGCCGCAATGCGCGCCTCCTCGTGATGGGCATTGGCCGACTTTAACAAACTATCGAGTGTATTACGCATGGCCTCGAGTTCGGGATTAACGCGTGCCTTTTTGACACTGTGTTTGTCAGGCACAGAACCCCCCGTTCGTTTCGACATCTTTTTATTAGAGATATGTTCAGTAAACAGAAAAAAGAATATGTGTTAATTAAGCCAATCACTTATGTTTACTTCGTCGGGGCCGACCAACGGGTAGTAGTGACCCGTCTTTAATAATAAATAAAATGTCGTGTCAAAGTTTGCGTTTGTTTGACCGACAATTTCGACGACGCCTGTCTTGGAGCCGTCGTACGTTAGAACCATAAAGCGACAATGTAATATGTCCGCAATAAAGGACGCCCATACCTCCGACAAGTTGTTGGGCTGGTCCAATTCGTTTTGCAAATCGATGACACCGACCAGAGAGGGCTGATACCGATCAACAAATGTGGTCAACTGTGGTCGAAAGTCCGTTCCTGTCAGAATGGCAATGGACGTCAACAAACAATAGCCATCGCCTGGGACGTTCACCGCTTGAAAGCCGTCTAGAACACGTGTACACTTTTCTACGAATGCTTTGGTCTCTGGCCTTGCGTTGACATGCACATCAAAAAATGCCATGGAAAAAAGATTTGATTTAAATCAGGAGGTCGGCACCATAAAATCTACAAACTAAGTCAATTAAAACTAAAAAAACACCAAGTGTCCAGTTGTGTGGGCTGCCGGAGAAGCCAGACCCGCTGCGAGTTTTTAGAGATTTAAAGTTCATAGTGTTGAGCGCAATGGTGCTTGTATGGCCTATTTCGAAACCATACATTCATGCCGATCTTGGTATCGTTACAAGTTACGTCCTCTCCGCCATGCAGAACTAGTTTTTCACCTTTGCCATTATTATCCACATTGGACCATATAAGACCGCTACCTGGCGGCGCCGATGTATTGATTCCTAATTTTGGGAAGATGGTCCACCCACCACATCTAGCCGTTTTCAAATACACAAATACTGTAAAAGTTCTCTGTCCTTTTTGGTTGTGTTCTTCTTTAAACCAATCAAAGTGTGGCCTATAATGTTGATCTTTTGTATACTTTGTCAATTGAAAGCATTCCATATTTTCAAATGGTTGGTGAATAACCGTTGCAATCCGCGCTCCGATGCAGTCGAGTATAGGGTCTTTATTTTTCTGCGTAAATGCGGTTTGTGAATTTCTGGCCTCTGTAGGCTCCGAAGTTAATAGACCAGAACGCACAAATGAAGTACTGACATTTAAGAGATATTGTACGTCTTCTTTGTGTACAATATCTTTGGCAAGTGTGACAATAGGATATTTTGTTCGAAGTTGCGTCAGTTGAATGGGAAATGCGCTGCTAACATTTCGAAAACATGAATCTGCGAATGTCTGAGTAAAAAACAAAAAGAATAGGAACATTTTATTTTATTATCGACGTGTTTATAGAATAATATTATTTTATTTTTTTAAATCCTGTCAGCTTGTGAAATGGTTTGGCAGCCATTTCCCATTCTTTGTTCGCTAACCGTGAACAAAAAATATTTGATTTAAATCAAATATTTAAGTAGCACTATTTTGTTAAGAATGGTTTCACTCGCAACAGAACAATGGCCCGACACTGTTTTACCGTCAGTGACGCGCATTATATCGTCGCCTATTATGGTTCTCAACATTGCTCACAAGCATGTCTTCGATGCTTGGGAGCAAATATCTCTAGAGTTGGCCAAATTACCCTGTCAAGTTGTATGTCAGTTCGGCACGACACCTTTGCAAAAAACTCTTTTGTATGGTTCGCGCGTAATGCCGCTTCGTATTTTCGAGAACGTTCATAAATGTGACATCCGTGGGTTTATAAAGAATGGCGACACGCTGGACATCATTTGTACTGATTCCGATACGTTCAATGGCAATCATACTGGATGGCGCGTGACAGCCGCACAAATTGTTTGTCTTGAAATTCGCACCAAAAAGGGTACGATTGCTCTTCGCACGACTGGGGACACCAGCCAACGGTGGTTGTCTACGTCCATGGCCGACGAACTATCCTGTTGGTTATGGTCGGTGTCTCCAAAGAGACGCAGGGCCAACTGTCATTCCATTCTGGAAGACCTAGAAAATGCGGGTCTTCTTACAGATAA
>MDTF01009787.1_pt1 | contig 10930 bp, 11 predicted proteins | sample 811191 | NCBI WGS metagenome assembly MDTF01 (sample SAMN05326649, study PRJNA326480) | marine metagenome | isolation source: seawater | place: Southern Ocean | collected 2011
ATTTTACTTTAAGATGTGAAGTATCTATGGAAGATGACATTTTCAAGTTTTTTACTTGTGCGCTCATTATTCCTCCTTTTTTTATTCAAAAATCTAACACAAACAAATTTTTTAATATACGGAATTGTTCTCCGGATTGTAATTTCAGGTTGTATATTAAATTTTAAAAGGGGTGCGAAAGGCTGTTTGTGGCCTTTCGCTGAGATAACAACTATAATTTATTATTTTTTTTCTGTTTCAGTAGTTTCTTTTTTTTCTACTGTCTTTTCTTCAGAGTTTTCTATTATCTTATCTTTAGAAATCTCTTCTTTAGGTGCTGGATTCCCATCAAGTGCTGCCGATACAGCTGCTGCTTGATCTCTGATTACTTTTTCAATTTCTTCGGCAATCTTTGGGTTTTGTTCTAGATAAATTTTTGCGTTTTCTCTACCTTGACCAATTTTCTCACCTTTGTAAGCATACCAAGCGCCAGATTTTTCTACGACACCTGCTTTTGCACCAAGGTCCACAAGCTCACCAGTTTTACTAATTCCTTTTCCATACATGAGATCAAATTCAACTACTTTAAATGGAGGAGCTACTTTATTTTTAACTATTTTAACTCTTGTAGAGTTGCCAATAATTTCATCTTTGTCTTTTATTGCTCCGATTCTTCGAATGTCCATTCTCACAGAGGAGTAGAATTTTAAAGCGTTTCCACCCGATGTTGTTTCTGGACTTCCAAACATAACGCCAATTTTCATTCTGATTTGGTTAATGAAAATAACCATTGTGTTAGATTTCGAAACAGAACCAGTTATTTTTCTTAAAGCCTGACTCATTAATCTTGATTGAAGTCCCACATGATGATCTCCCATTTCACCTTCTAATTCTGCTTTTGGAGTCAAAGCTGCTACAGAGTCTATTACTAGAACAGATACTGAACCTGATTTAATTAATGTGTCAGCTATTTCTAAAGCCTGTTCTCCAGTGTCGGGTTGTGAAATTAGTAACTCACCAGTTTTAACACCTAATTTTTTTGCGTAGATTGGGTCCATTGCATGCTCTGCATCTACGAAAGCACAGATACCACCTTTTTTTTGTGCTTCTGCCACCACTTGTAGAGCTAATGTTGTTTTTCCTGAAGATTCCGGTCCATATACTTCAATAATCCTACCTTTTGGCAATCCACCAATACCAAGAGCTAAGTCTAAACTTAAAGATCCTGTTGAAATAGATTCTATATCTAAAGCTTGTTGTTGACCTAGTCTCATTACTGAGCCTTTTCCAAAATTTTGGTCTATTTGGCTTATCGCTGCTTCTAAAGCCTTGTTTTTTTCTTTTGATTCCTGTTCTTTTTTACTATCTGACTTAACTACTTTTAGGTTATTTTTTATCATTTTTTTTCCTTTTTTTTGGTTCGAATCGTTGATTTAAATGTACACATTTTGTTCTTTTTTTTCAAGTGTTAAAAATTAGTGCGAAAAAGGCTTAAAATTTAGGATATTTTAATTTTTTCTAAGGTTAGTTCGCCAAGAATAGCTAAAAGTTCAAATTTAGATATTGCAAAATTACTTTCTGCTTTAGCATTAGCTATCCTTGCGTTTAAAAGTAAAGTTCTTGATTGAATAACTTCTAGAGTCGTTCTTGTATTACCTGAGTCATATTCTAAGGTAATGCCCTCGTTCGCAATCTCAGCCGCTTTAACTTGGGCCTGTATTGATTCTAAAATGCTTTGTGACGATTGAAAAGCTGACCATGCATTGGCAGTATCAGTTTTTACTTCATTAATCGTATCTTGTAGAATTAAATTACTTTGTTCTTTCTTAAATTTTGATTTTTTTAATGAAGAATAATTTTCTCCACCGCTAAAGAGAGGCATTGTCACTGTGGCTTTAAGTGTCTCTTGTTCTGTTTTGTCAACAGAAGAGCTATAATCTTTATTTTTAGACTGCGTATAGTTAAGCGATGCTGAGGGAGAAAACTTAGATTTTTCAATACTTACATTTTTTTGTGCAATATCATAATCAAGTTTAGCGAGAAGTAGTTTTGGATTATTTTTTTCTGAAAAAACTAAGGCTGAGTCTAAACCTTGAGGAAAGTTTAAGTTTAAATCATCGGTAAAATTATTTTTCAAAATATCGTTTGGCGAAGGCAATCTAATAATTCTTTCAAAGTTACTTTTTGCTGTTAAAAGTTCTGTATCTGCTGAGATCAATTTAGCATTGGCTCCAGCAAGTGAGGATTCGGATTGGGCCAAGTCCGTTAAAGTAATCTCTCCTTTTTGTAATCTAGAGCGATCTGTTTCAACTTGTCTTTCGAATAAATCAACATTGGCTAAATTAAATTTTTTATTTTTAATTTTGTAAATTAAATCATAATAGGCAAAAGCAGATTTTAATAAAACTTGTTGCTCGGTATTTTTTAACTTAAGTGCCGCTTGCTCTGACTCAATTTGAGATTTTTTAATTGTATTATATCCATGAAATCCTTGAAAAATTTTTTGGTCTACAGATATAGACTGCGTAGTTGTATCACTACTAGTATCGGGGAGTTTAGCTCCTATCTGATTAGTTCTACCAGAGTTTTGCTGGCTACTTTTAGTTTCTGAAACAGATATATTCGGCAAAAACTCACTTCTTGAGATGTTAATATTTTCTTTAATAGCTTTGTAGTTTTCTCTTTCTGCGTTTAAAGTTGGATTATTTTTATAGGCGCTTTCTAGATATGTTAGAAATTCAGAAGCGGAGACTATATTTGAATTCAAAACAAGAACTATAATAATAGTAAAAAATTTCATATTAATTAAATTTAATTTGATTAAATCTATGTTGTTTGTCTAAATAAAGCACTACATCCGCTTTGCTTGGTAAATCTTTAATCATTTGCATGGTTATTCTCTCATAATACATGATAAATTCACGCACCTGAAGAGGAGACATAATTTTTTTACCTTTAGAAGTCAATTTAAGTTTTTTTTCTTGCAAAAGTCGCCATTTGTAAACGCAATCAAAACTTGGCACTTTTAAAAAAATTAACATACTGATTTTGCTAAAAATTTCTTTATATGCATTCTTTAATTCTTTGTTAACTTTTAATCTCCATTTAGAATCTAAATCTTGTTTTTTTTCTAGAATATTAATCGGTTTTAATAAATCTTTATTTTGCTGTGGTTTGGCTCCCACACACCAACCTTCAAAAATAATTATATTGGGTTGTTGTTTTATTTTCTGCCAATATTTTTTTGGGAAACGATCGTCTTTTGACTTATCAAAACGTGGCACAAGCATCGGTATAAAAATTTTTTTGGTTAAATCAACAAATGTTTTCTTTATTAAATTAATATCGTGTGTACCTGGAACGCCACGTGTTTTAAATAATCTATTCACTTTTTTTGCAAGAACAGTTCTTTCACCTAGTGTTTTATAAAAATCATCAATCGAAAAATAAACTACTTTTAAGTTATATTTAATTTCTAAAATTAATTTTAAAACTTGAGTTATGGTACTTTTACCAGCACCCTGTCCCCCTGTAAGTCCTATAATTTTTATTTTTTTATTTTTTTTATAGTCTCTATAAATTTTTTTACAAACAGGTAGATAGAAATTATTTAATTGACCAATTTTATTATGAAAAGGCCTTCTATGTATTTCTTGGTTGGATAAAAAACTTAAATATTCTTTTTCCACAACATCTGCAGAACTGTATTTTAGCATCTTATGATTTTTTTAAAGATCTTTCTAAAAATTCTAGCCTATCTTGACCCCAAAATAATTCATTATTAAAAATGTAAGTCGGCGCTCCAAAAACATTTTTCTGAATAGCATCTTCGGTGTTATTAGTATAAATTTTAGAAACCTTTTCTGATTTAGCTAATAAAGATAGTTCGTTGAAATCTATTTTAAATTGTTTGCTTATTAGTTCGATGTTATTCTCATCTGAAATATCTTTTTCTTCAATCCACAATTTTTTTAAAAGCTCGTGTCCAAAAAATATTTTTACCCCAAGTAAATTGGCGGCTATAGTATATTTTGCTGAAATGTGCGGATCTTTTGGAGGAAAAAATTTTGGTTTAATGTTAATTTTAATATTTAGAAATTCGCTCCATCTTTTCAATTCATCTAGTCTATATTTTTGCCTTTGTGGTGATCTTTGCGGAACAGGCACACCTCCAGTTTTGGAAAATATACCTCCTACTAAATCGCAAGGCTTTTCAATTATTTCAGCATTATATTTTTTTGCAATTGTTTGAAATTTTTCCGATCCAAGAAAAGTAAACGGAGATGCAAGGCTGTAAAAGTATTCGACTTTCATAATATGATTAGATTAAATCTTTTTCTGTTATTTAATCAAATGTTTAAAAAATACATATTGTTATACTTATCCACAAAAAATCTAGATATAGATTGGATGTTCACGTTTTGATTCCCTTTTGATTCCAGTCTGGACTCAAATTACAACCTGTTAGTGTTTGTAGGTTTCGACTGACTTTATGTTATCTTCGCTTTTTTGAAGCTCTTCTTTGTTTTCTCTAAATGAAATTATAAAAATAATTAGATTAAATAAAATCAACAATATTTGAAAAAGTGTAAAATTAAATTGAACAACTGGACTTAAATAATAAGTTAGTACCAACAAAATAAGTGATCTTAGAAATACCTGGCTTTTAAAAACTGCAATAATGGAAAAAGAATGTATACATAATTTATAACGAGACATCTGCGATGGTCCAAAGTACCTGAGACCACGAATAGAATTGATTTCGTTATATTTAAAAATATGTTTTTTTACAGAACCCGAAAAACTACTCCACAGACTAGCCTTGGAAGACAAAGTAATTGTGTCTTTCTTAGTAAGACAGCTATAATTTCCAAAATTAATAAGTTTACCAGTTGAAAATAAAGTCAAGTATTTATGAATTTTATACAATAGTTGAAACAGCGGACCTTCTGATCTTTTTATTCTTTTGGCGACAACCGAATACTCTGGGTCTTTTATAGTTTGTGCTACCAAATTTTCAATTTCTTCTGGTCTATCCTCACCATCGCCATCCATTAAAATAAGATAGTCATAATCTAATTGCTTGGACAAATATTTTATACCAAAAGCATTACATCTAGCGTGACCTCTGTTTTCTTTCATGTTTATAATTTTTATACAGCTTATATGTGACGGGACAATAAGCTTGGAGCCTTCTATTGAGGAAGCATCATTTACAATAATGCAATCAAGCACTATATTTTTAATATCCTTTATATTTTTATTTATATTGACTAATAATTTCTTCACCGACTCCCAATCATTATAAACAGGAATTAAAATTATATATTTTTTCATCTAATTCCAATCATACAAATACCTTGTAGTTTAATTCTCCCAAATTCTCCTGGGCAAATAGATTTTAGGACATCTGCGTTACCAGTGTAAATAACTCCGCCTTCTAGCGTGATGTCATTTATTAGTGGACTAAGGTTGTTAAGCCACAAAGGTCTTGACTTAAGGTGATAAGATAAATTACCACCAAGCCACTCATCACCAACAACAATAGCAATTTTATTTATAAAATTTTTATTCCATCTATATTGTACTAATTGCGCTATTTCTTTTCCGGGGTAATCTGTTCTTTTGTTGTCTTTGGAAATTGAAACATAAAAATACGCAACAGGTGACAAAATAAATACAAATAAAAAAGTCCAAAAAAATTTTTTAAAAAAATTAGGTTTAATTTTGCTTTTAAAAATATAAATAAAAAATAAACCAAAAAATAAATAAAAGGGCGTCATCCACATTGTTCTAATATTTGCACCTAAGAATAATGAGGTTAAAAACATTAAAATAATTGGAAGTAAAGTAACAAAAATTAAAAAAATATTTTTTTCTTCTTGTTTAATTATTTTAAAATTAAATTTACTAATGACTAAAATAAGCATTGTAAAAAATGGGATCAAAATAACTATTTGTTTTCCTAAAAATTTTAAAGGATAAATAACATGATTAAAAAAATTATCAGTTTCTAAACTAGTTCTTTTAAGCCCGTACATGATTGTTCTATAATCATTGTCCATAAGCCAAATTAAATGAGGTGTTAAAACTAATAAAAAAACAACTCCAGGAATAAGGAATTTAAAATTAAATTTTTTGTATCTTTTTATATAAATGTAAATGAAAAATAACTTCAAGCTAATTAATAGATAAATAAAAAGATATTTAGATAAAAATCCTAAAGCAGCAAATGCACCAAACAAAATCCAATTTTGAACTTTATTATTTTTGTAACTTTGCCAAGCAAAGTATGTTGTTAAAGCCCAGAAAGGAATTTGAGATACATTAACGTTAAACTCAGGGCTCGTAAAATTATAAAAATAAATCGTTTCTAATATCAGAACAGAAACAAGAGCTAATAAATCATTTTTGAGAAACTCTCGTGCTAATTTAAAAACATAAATAAAAGCTACAATAATAAAAATCTGACTTAATAAATAATACGCCCAGTCTTGTCTGCCAAAAATTTGATAAAAGACTTCTGGAAAAAAAACACTTAGCGGAGGGTGTTTGTCCCAACCCCAACTTAAGTCTGTACCCCAGGCTAATGCCTCTATCACATCAAGAGGTAAATTTTGATTTGAAAAGTACGGAACTAGAGTCCATAAAATAATATGGCTAACTAAAAATAAATTGAAGAGCTTAAATATGTTTTTATTTGTCATTTTAAACAAATTAATACAATTTATAGTCTATTGACACGAATAATTTCAAACATATACTGCGCGTTTTTAAATTATGACAAAAAAAATTAATAAAAAAACTAAAACTAAACCAGAGAAAAATGGTAGCTCAAAAGCTTATGTTCCAAGCAAAAAAGAAAAATACATGTGTACTAAACAAAAAAAATTCTTTGCTGCAGAATTGTTGAGGTGGAAAAAAGATATTATTAAAGCTAATAGTTTAACTAACCACTTAAACTCATCTGATGATAATATTTCTTCTGCAGATATGGTCGATCAGGCTTCTTCTTACACCGATAAATCAGTTGAAATGAAAGCTTTGTCAAGAAGTAGAAAACTGATTGAAAAAATTGACGCTGCGTTAATGAGAATCAAAAATGATACTTACGGATACTGCGAAGAGACATCCGAGCCTATAGGTTTGAAGCGCCTTATTGCAAGACCCAATGCCACTCTTTCTATTGAGGCACAAGAAAGACATGAAAGAGACGAGAAAATTTTTATTGAAAATTAAACTAGGGGAATTTTTTCATCTTTTTCTAAAAGATCATAACCTTTAATAACCGCTTCTCTTTCAGAAATATTTTTATACCATCTAGTTAAATTTTTATAATTTTTTAAACCAATATCATGCCAGTCGTGTCTAGCGATCCAAGGAAAGGTAGCTATGTCAGCAATTGAATAAAAATCTCCTGCTAAAAATTTTGCATCTTCTAACCTTTCGTCTAACTCTTTGTAAATACGGGTACAAATTTTAAAATATCTTTCTTCACCAAATTCACTTTTGCCAGGATTATAATGATGAAACTGATGGTGCTGACCTAACATAGGTCCTACGTAGGCCATTTGTGCCATTAGCCATTGATTAATAATTTTTCTTTTATCCTGGTCATAAAATTTTCTACTTTGCTCACCTAGGTAAATTAAGATTGCCCCAGACTCGAACAGCGTATTATTGTTTTTATGATCTTTGATTACTGGTATTTTACTAAATGGACTTATTTTTTTAAACTCTGGTTTAAATTGTTCATCTTTTGAAATATCAACTACTGTAACTTTATAATCATATTGAATTTCTTCTAACATGATTGAAATCTTTTTTCCGTTGGGTGTATTTGAACTATAAAGCTCAATCATTTTTTTACTCCTAATCTGTCATGAATATTTTTCGATGCGGTGGTAAATTCAAATCTATAAGTTTCATTTGGTTTAGCTCTTTTAAAGCAAGCTCTCGCAGCTAAAGCTGCTTCGTGAAAACCTGATAAAATAAGTTTTAATTTACCAGGATAAGTACAAATGTCTCCTATTGCAAAAATACCCTCCCTGTTTGTTTGAAAGCTCTCGGTGTTAACTGAAATAGTTTTTTTTTCAATATTAAGACCCCATTCAGCTATAGGACCAAGTTTCATAATCAAGCCAAAAAAACTTAAAATGTAATCTGTCGGTATTTTTTCTTCTTTTCCATCTTCGTGCTCAATAACTATGTCTGATATATTTTTTTCACCTTGAATTAACTTCAAAGTACACGGAGTTTTGATAGCAATTTTTCCTTCTTTTTCTAATTTGTTTATCTTGCTTAATGTATGGGTAGCACCTCTAAATTCATTTCTTCTATGTATTAAAGTAATTTGATTGCTTTTAGAAAGTTCAAGCGCCCAATCTAGAGCAGAGTCTCCTCCTCCAAAAATAGATATTTTTTTATTTTTAAATAAATTTTTATTAGTTACAGAATAGAAGATTTGTTTATCCTCAAATTTTTCCGCATCTCTGAGTGAAAGTTTTCTAGGCTCAAACGAGCCAACACCTCCTGCAATGATGACATTTGGTGCTGTGAAAAAATTTCCTTTATTTGTTTTAACGATCCATGAGTCTTTTTCTTGCTTAACTTCATCAACTCTTTGTCCTAAATGAAATTTTGTCTTAAAAGGCTCGATTTGTTTAAGTAGGCCTTTGGTTAAATCCTCTCCTGTACATTCTGGAATAGCAGGAATATCGTAAATAGGTTTATCTGGATAAAGTTCTATACATTGACCTCCTGCTCGATCTAAATTATCAATCACTTCACATTTCAAGCCAATGATACCAAGCTGGTGAACAGCAAACAAACCGGTTGGTCCAGCGCCTATAATGATCGCATCAGTTTTAATCATTTAAGTTTGTTTTGCAGGAGTCGTCACTTCTAGCCCATCAAACTCTTCGGTTAAAATTATCTGACAGCTCAACCTACTGTTTTTTTTAGGTTCATATGCCATGTCTAACATATCATGTTCTGCGTCTTGAATTTTTTCTAATTTATTAAACCATTGATCTGAGACATAAACATGACAGGTTGCGCAAGCCATGGAGCCTCCGCAGTCTGCATCTATACCTTCAATATTATTTTGGATAGCTCCCTCCATAACGGAAAGGCCATTGGCAACCTCAACTGTATTTTTTTTTCCTTCGTGAGTAATATAAGTAATTTTAGGCATTAAGGTGAATATAGGTATTAAAAAAAATAGGGCAAGCTTTTAAAGTTAAGTCTTTATTGATTTAGTGTTTAAATTAACATTAAAAAACAAATAATTTAATTAGATTTTTTATTTTATTTGTGATGATAATTAAAAATTGACAAAAAAGTTAATTTATCTATGAGCTACGAAGAAGTATATAATCAATCTATTAAAGACAAAGAAAGTTTCTGGAAAAAAGCTTCTGAGGATATTTTTTGGTACAAAAAGCCTGAAAAAATTTTAAATACCGAAAATCCACCGTTTTATAAATGGTTTCAAGATGGCGTTACTAATACTTGTTATAATGCCTTAGACTTCCACGTCGATAAAGGGCTTGGAGATAAGGTTGCATTAATTTGGGACAGTCCAATTACTAATTCAAAAGAAAAATATACTTTTAAACAACTCAAAGAAAAAGTTGCTCTATTTGCTGGAGCATTAAAAAATCAAAACATTAAAAAAGGTGACCGAGTTATTATCTACATGCCAATGATTCCCGAGGCGGTGATTGCAATGTTAGCTTGTGCAAGAATTGGGGCTGTTCATTCTGTGGTGTTTGGAGGATTTGCTTCAAACGAATTAGCTAATCGAATTGATGATTCAAAAGCAAAACTAATCATTTCTGCTTCTTGTGGGTACGAACCAGGAAAAACTATTGAATACAAACCGTTAGTTAGTAAAGCGATTGAATTAGCTAAACATAAACCAGAACGATGTATTGTTTTTCAAAGAAAAAATTTTAAAGCTAAATTAGATTCTAAAATAGATATTGAGTGGGATAAGATTTTAAGAGACGCTAAACCTGCTGAGTGTGAAAAAATGAAAGCCAATGACTATGCATACATACTCTACACATCTGGAACTACAGGATTGCCAAAGGGAATTGTTCGAGATATTGGTGGGCATATCGTTGCATTAAAGTGGACCATGAAAAATGTTTACAACATCAATCCAAATGATGTGTGGTGGTCTGCAAGCGATATTGGTTGGATAGTTGGTCACTCTTATATTGTTTACGCACCATTGTTTTATGGTTGTACAACAATTCTTTATGAAGGAAAACCTGTTGGCACTCCTGATGCTGGTGCATTTTGGAAAGTAGTGTCTGAACATAAAGTTAAATCTCTTTTCACGGCGCCAACAGCTATTAGGGCAATTAAAAAAGAGGATCCTAACGGTGAATTTTTTAAAAAATACGATCTTAGTAATTTTAAATATTTGTATTTAGCCGGTGAAAGAGCAGATCCAGATACGATTAGGTGGGCGGAAAAATTATTAAAAGTCCCTGTTTTGGATCATTGGTGGCAAACTGAAACAAGTTGGGCTATTTCTGCAAATTGCACAGGTATTGAATCTTTTCCAACTAAATACGGTTCGGCATTTAAACCTGTGCCGGGTTACAATATTAAAATATTAAATAGTGATAGAAAAGAGTTAGACCCAGGTAAGATGGGAGATATAGTAATCAAACTTCCTCTTCCTCCAGGAACATTTCCTACATTATGGAACGCCGATGAAAGATATAGAGAAAATTATATGTCTAATTATCCTGGTTATTATCAAACCTACGATGCAGGTCATATTGATGAAGATGGCTATGTTTGGATTATGTCGCGTACGGACGATATTATTAATGTTGCCGGGCATCGATTATCAACGGGATCTATCGAAGAGGTATTAGCTGAACATAAAGACGTAGCAGAGTGTGCGGTCATTGGTATTGCCGATAAATTA
>MDTF01004856.1_pt1 | contig 10929 bp, 11 predicted proteins | sample 811191 | NCBI WGS metagenome assembly MDTF01 (sample SAMN05326649, study PRJNA326480) | marine metagenome | isolation source: seawater | place: Southern Ocean | collected 2011
CGTGGTTGTGAGTCGGTGGTGTTAGCGGTGTGAGTGTCACAACGCCGCCTCCCGCTGTGGACAATGGCCCCTTACTTTGTGGTTGGTGTGTCCGCCGTGCCAGATGCGGCGGTGTATGCGGCCTTTGTAGAACGGTTCGGCCTAGAAACGTGCGCGACATCGTCTTCGTCGGCGACTCATCCTAAGTGTGTGTGGAAGCAGCACACCCGAGGCGAGTATCTGCAGCACATGGTGTCGTACGTTCTGAGGGACGGCGGCCGGTGCGGACACGATCTTGTGTGCACGGAAGTGTTGATGCTGGGGGCGAGCGGGGTGTTGTTCATGTACGGCAGGGACGCGACATGTGTGTCTGAGGTTTGTGTCAAGTTCATCCCGAACCGGTGGTCGGCGCCGGAAGGCCTACGGCTGTGCGGGTGTGTCGTGACACACTCGGCCCGTGTTGAGGGCAGGTTGCAGGTGATGGACGCGGGGGAGAACGACCTGTGGTCTTTTCACGCCACGATGGCTGTGGCAAGGGATGCAGCCACGCGTCGGCCGGACGACGCCCGTTTGTCACGGGCACTAGGTGTGGAGGTGATGCGATTTCGTGCTGCCGCGCGGTTCATTGTGGCCGGCGTCCTCGAGCTTGTGCAGCACGGTGTCGTCATGACAGATGTGAAGTCCGAGAACGTGGTGGTTTGGCGGCGGGACGTGGGTGGGGACGAATTCAAATTTTGTGACATTGAAAGTTTCTCGGAATTAGACGGGTCGAGCATGCACCCTTCACGCTGCACGTTCGAGCCGTGCAAGGGGTGCTCCCGCCTGGGCGCGCTGACGACGGCATTCGCGACGATGTGCACGGCCATCGATGTTGCCAACAACATTGTCGGCCCGCACGAGGTGGTGAGCTTCGCGTCCCTTGAGCTGGACGCCGAACGGCCTGCCGAGTTTGCACTGTCGCACCCGTTTGTGGTGGCGGCGTCGTGCAGCAAGAACACGAACATGTCCCCTTTTGTGTGGGGACTGCGGGCTCTCGCGCGACACAGGGTGTGGGGGAACCAGGTAGCGGACGGGGTGTTTGTGCTGTCTGTGCTGCGGAAGGTCGAGGTGGAGATGAACGATTTATGGGCGTGAGTGATGGCGCGATCTGTGGGGCCAGGGTGGCCGAGTTTTTTATTTTATTTTTTTATGTGTAAAAGGCGTGCCATCAACCAAGAAAAAAACGAGGAAAGCTGGGTGGTGTGCGTTTTTTTTTGGGAAGGTCTACATCAGAAGGAGGCGCGCTTCGTTGGCCTTGTCGTCTTCGGAAGGTTTAGACAGCAGGACCCCGATCGCGTACTTCTCGATGTCCTCGGAGTCTGTGCAACCCACCAACGAAAACGGATTTTCGGTGCCCATCCCCCGGAATTGGTGGGTGCACCTCTTGACCTTGACGTGCGCCCCGATTGGGATGTTGTGCACGTCGTGATAGTCACACATGACCGTGACAATGCCACGGGTGATGACGGTGAAATGTCCCATTTTTGCACCGTGTCTGAGGACGTCGGCGCCGCTCGGCAGCCCTTCCGTGGACACCCCGATGAAGAAATGATTTTCGTATTGTGGGTTAGGCTCTTCGTCGTCTGTGGCCGCGCCTGTACGAACGAACTGGCCATGGCCTTCCGGTATGCCGTTGTACGATGTGTGTGATGCGTTTCGTGATGCCTTCCAACTCTTGGTTGTTGTTTGTGTTTGTGTGGCGAACACGGGGGTCATCGGCGGCACAAAGTAGTCCCACTCAGTCTTTGCCCGTTTGCTGAAGAGTTCTGGTGGTGGCAGGGACTGGACCTGCACGCAGATGCCGTGCTGCGCCGACTGCACGGAGGGGGGGACGTTCATGTTTTTTGTGTGTGGGATGGGAGTGGTGTGGTGGTGGACGTGCCCCCCTGGTGTTTATAATCATGCACCCTTGTTGGCATTTGCCTGGACGGCGGGATTGGTTGTTTTGCACGACGGAGTACTTAGTGTACACGGCACACTTCGCAACACAGCCCGCCATGCAGCGGTCAGAGCAACATGAAAATTCCATGCTTGTCGACGCCGCCCACAACCCGCAGGCTCAAGCGCGGAGTGAATCGCAGGGAGGGCCGCCTTCCCGCGGGGGTGCGTTCGGGCCTTCCCGCGGGATGGCGTTCGGGCAGGCTCAAGCGCGGATTGAATCGCAGGGAGGGGCGCCTTCCCGCGGGGGGGCGTTCGGTTATGTAGAGGACACAGAATTATGGCCTACCAAGCGCGACGAAGAGCGGCAAGCCGCGAAATTCACACAACATCGAGAAATGATGAAGGCGGCGCTTGCCAAGGCCAACTACAACAGCGTGCCCCACCTGGGGAGCATGCCCCGCTTCACGCAGAGAGGCCGTAACCCTAACGCTGCCGATCCGCCCGCCGCCGGACGCAACCCCTTTGAACAAGTCCCTGTAGACCTGGTCACAGACCCGCACACGGCGTGGACACGCAAGAATCGCACGCGGCCGAGTGTTACGTCCCGCCCCGCCAAACGTCGTCATGTCAGTGGCAAGTCAAACCTCATTGTTGGGTTCCTCAATGCTGGTGGGGGCATGAACCCCCTAGAGTTTGTGACCACCAAGCTCAAACCCCTGGACGACAAGTTCAAAGAGTTCCTGACCACCAATGCAGGGCTGGTTAAATTCGAGAGTTGCTTCGCTGAAACGCAAGCAGCGCCCGGCATGGCAACGTGGACGGACCTGATGGTCGGTGACGCTTCATACCTGGTCGGGAAGAAGGCGGCACTGGCGAAGCTCGACGCGTCTTCGCGAGACAAAGTCGCCGTGTTGATCAGGGGCAAGGAACCCAAAGCGTACCAGGGTAACCGTGAGGCTGCCAAGACGGACAAGTTTCAGCCGACGATTTTTAATCTTGTTGCGGTGGGCGACGCCGCGGGCGACTTTGATGGGGAGAACAAATTGCAGGAAAACGACTGCATTTACCGATTTAATCCTCTCAACCGTTCCACGACTACATGTGAAACCACCGTGGACGCGGATGATGCGGATTTTGGCACAGCCAAGGAAAACAAACCATGGGACCCATGGCGTGCATTTCGGCCACCTGCGGAGCATGTGTCGCAGTTCCACAGGGCGATGAAAATCATCCGCAGCGTCCCCAAGGCGGAGGCGTTCAAGACACTCTGCCGCATGGCGAGCAAGCGCTTCCTTGCCTTTCGCATTGAGCACGAGAAAAACAACCGCGAAGACCACTGGCACCGCGTCTTAGAGGGTGAGGACATCAAACAGTACGGAGACACACGTGGCGTGCTGTTCTACGACATTTACACCGCGTATTTCCTGTGCTACGTGCTCGACGAGAATGATCAGAAATCGCTAAGCTCCCACTTCGACGGGTACCTCGGGGACGGCCTCTGCATCGACGCCTCTCATTTTGTACAGGGCTGCGACGTGGTGGGGTTTGCGGAGTTTGACGAAAAAAAGAACAAGGTGACCGACACGATAGGTGAGCTGGGCACATTGGTGAAGTACTCTCCGGATGACGAAAAACTTGCGATCGCGATCGGCCCCTGCCGTGCCGGGCACAGCCCGATCGTGCTTGACCCGTGCCCGATCGGCTGGGTGAATCGCGGTAAAACAGCTGGCGACACGATGCGAACCCACCTCGTGGACTCGCTCAACACCTTTGGGTTAGGGTTAGAGAAAGAAGAGCCCCTCGAGCCTGGGCAAAAAGGCCTTAACCCTGGGGAAAAAGAGCGGAAGAAGGCGCGAGAGGGGATCAAGAAGCTTTTCAAAAAAATGATGTGTACGTCTGTCAAGATGGAAGGGACGGCATCAACGGCCAACCTCGTTGTGGTCCACGGCAAGGAGTACGCGGAGGTTCCTGGCGTAGCCAGCCTTGTTGGTCCAGTGAACGCCATCATGGGGGGCGAGGTGGGAAGCAGTTTTCTTGACTCCCCACGTCCCGCGAATGCGACGACCGATGTGCTGATGGGGGACCTCAACTGCACGTTCGCCGGTTCGCCCAAGTTTTTTGCGGCTGTCCGCCAACGTTACAAAGACATGCAAGCCAAACTGGAGATTGACATCGCCAACCTCGACGACGACGACGAAGCGCAGAAGGCCGCCCTAACGGCCTCCTCCGAAGCGTTCGCCGCCGCCTCCGCATTCCTTCTGAATGCAAAAGTGACGTTGCCCGCCAAAAAGAAAGCCGCCTCCAAAAAAAAGGAGCACGCGGCCAGCGGCGACGACATGGACGACCTGGACGACGACGACGAAAAGGACGACGAAGACGAAATGGACGAAGACCCGGTGTTTGACAAGCACATCGGCATCGTGCCGATGGCGACGGTGACGACGGACAAGACCCGTGGCTACACCAGCATCCAGCCGAAGAAAGTAGGGAAGCATGTCTCCGAATGCAAAGATTTCGTGTTCTACGACATGAGACGACTTCGGTACGTTAGCCACAATGTGTTCCCGAGGCCGGGCGAGTCACATGCCGTCGATGTTCTGCGGCTCAACACGGGCCTTTGGCCGTACGACCATGCCGCCGTCACCGCCACGTTTGAGCCGGTTTTGCAACAGTCTGGCGCACCCGGCGCGACGGCGACGTGCCACTGACGCCGCCGTGGGTTTAGAATATGAGGTGTCGGCGTTGCGCCACATCCGCCTGTTCGACGTCCGCGGGTTCCAAGCCTGCCTCGGCCTCGGCCTCGGCGTCGCGTGCGTGCTCAAGGCGTTTGCGACGGGTGTGGTCGGCTAGCCACACCGCCACCGCCATGATGATCACGTTTGTGATGGCCAGGGCGATGTTCAGCGACGCAACGACGACGTCGTCCATGGCTGCCGCCGTGCCTTTAATCGTTTAGCGACAAATGTTGCGCACACCACGGCAGTGTTTGCCGCGGGCCTTGCTGCATCCGCCTTCTCAATCAGCATAAAGTTCGTTGCGCTCATCTTTTTGTGGCGATGTATGGGCACGGCGACCAAGGGCCGGTCAAAGGCGTCGTGCTTGAGCCATTTGCACATGGCCACGTTTTCGACATGGGTGCGAACGACGGCGCGGTTGGCTGCTGTTGACGGGAACCGCCAGTGTCGCGCCGCGTGTTTGCTCGCGCGCCCGATGTGACGTGTTTGGGTGTTGGAGTTGGGTGACCGGCAACCAGGGCACATTCGTTTGCCGGTAAATTGCCCCTTTGGCAGCGAGAGCCGGCAGCAGGGGCACGTTTTAAGTGATTTTGAGTTTGAGGATGGCATGTTTACCCCGCGCCTGCACAATGCCAAGGCATGACACCGAGTCGGTGGGTGCGATCTGCGTCGCCCGTGTGTCGTCGTCGATCACGTGTGTTTTGTGCCAGCCACTGCCAAGGACGGTCGTCAGCAACTGGGTGTGTTCGCCGGATTCCGGGTTGGTGGCGGTGAAAAGAACGTGTGTGGTGTGGGTGGCGTGTGTGGGGTGAGGGAGGTGTGTTGTGACGTGGTGGGCCGGGTGGTCCAAGCACGGGTATTTGTCTTTGTGGGCGAGCGGCCAGGGGAGGGCGACGGACCGGAGGGCCGTGGACGGCAGGGTGAGCGTGGCGAGGTCGGCGAACACGAGCCGGAGGTGTCTTGTGGTGTGGCTGGTGGCGATCCATTGCACCACGCCGTCGACGACCGCGAGCGCGCCGACACACGCGGCGGTTTGTGGCGAGGGGAGCAGCGCGGGCTCTTCCGCTGTGCGGAGGGAAGGGAGGCCGGTCAACACGCGTGTTTTCTGCGCGCGACGCTGCGTTGTGTCGGCGTGCACGTGGACGCACACGGCGGGGCTTGTCTGTTCCGACAGCCCGCGCGTGAGATCGGAGACAAACAGGCGGTTTCCGTCGCGGGTGATGGCGACGACACGCGGCCAGCGGGGGACAAAGCTGTGCACGTTGGAAGCTGCACACATCGGGCACCAGACGGTCTGGTCGGCGCCGCAAAGTTCGGCCAGCCACAGCCGTCCCTCGAAGACGGCGGCGGCAACGTGCATGTCGAACTGCACCGACTCGGCGGGCGCCGGCGTGGCGAGGATGGCCACAACTTTCGAGGTGATGCTAGAGACCACCACAATTTGCAGTGGGTGAACCACGGCGACGAGTGTGTCGGCGTCCCCGTGTCCCACGGCCACCACCACCGGCTGTGTGCTGCTGGGGGGGAGGCAGTTGGTGATCGCTGCCGTCTGGGGCCCGCCGCCGGACGGGTGGATGCAGAGGTCTTTGCCACTGCGTCGCACAAGGATCGTCCCTGACTGGCAGGCCGAGTGGTGTGGCGTGGCGCAGAGGGCGCCGCCGTGGATGCTTTCTGTCTGAACGAACACGAGGGTCGGCATGGCGCGGCAGTGGCCGTGCACGGGCGAGGAAATGATGAGGGTGGTCCACCACTGGGTCGAGGGGTGTGGGGCGGATGTGGTGCGCACGTTGTTTGAGATGGAGGGCGGCATGGTGCAACGAGTTGAGAACGGGTTTCTCGTCTGTGCCACCATGTCGCACGCCGTGCCACTCAGCATCGTGCCGAGCGCGGGCCCCCAGGAAATCATGGCGGAGTCTCTTGTTGACCTCGGGTGCTGCCTCGCGTGGCGCCGGCGTGACATGTTTGTCACGCACGCCAGCGCGGTGGAGCACAATCGGAAGCGAAATGCCTTCTGGGGGGGGATGTACGCGCGCCTGCTGAGCCATTCGACCGCGCCTGGCCCATTTTGTGAGGTTCTGCGGTCGGTTCAGCACCCGTCTCTGTGCCGCCTCGTCTGGCGCGCGGCGTGCGGGGTGCTGTCCGCATGCGACCCAGACGCCGTGTCGAAGATGATCTACAGCGCCGCCTCGCACCCGGTGGCGGTGACGGACAAGAAAACGCACGCCTCACTGATGGACTTTGTGCGGGCCGCCGGTGGTCATGTGTGGCCGTGCACAAAGGGGACAGGTGTCGCGCAGTACCCGTGCGCTTCGCTCACGATGTCGCGGCCGGACCATCTACTGTGGATAATTCTCTGCGTGTTCTACCACCGGGACGACGACATGCCCGGTGCATTTAAACAGCTCAAACAAGCAATTCGATCGCATGCTGACGAGCACGACAAGACAGTGGTGCAGGCCATCATGGAAGAATGGCGTCTGGACCACATTCGGCTACAAAGTGCATGAGGTCGGCGTGTGTGGCGCCGCACCGCGCGCACTGCACGCGCCCTTGGCTGGGCGTGTCCGCGATGAATGCGGGCGGGATCGCGCCGTATGGTCCGATGGCGGATGTTTTTAGCCGTTTGACCGCGCGATCTGCGGGTGTTGGCGGGGCGTGCACCCGATGCTTCGTGGTTTTGATGTGCGGGTGGCGTGTCTGTGCACACTTCGACCTGGTGATTGCCGACCATTTGGGCCAGCTTGTGCCGCCAAACAGCGGCGACCAGTCGGTGATTTTTGGTCCCATGTGCGCCGAATGAGCCGCGGATGTCACGGAAACGATGCGCGGGTGGACAACCGCGGCCATTGCGTTGTAATGTAGCGACGGGATGAGGTCAACGTGGGACCCGGCGTCCATGTGCGGCGTGATCATGGCGAACTGGTGTGTCGGCAGGCCGTTGTCGTTGGCGTGCCGCCACTCGACGCGGATCCAGTCGGCGCGGACGTGGGACCCGAGCAAAACACGCACCCCCGTGGGCAGGCGGTTTTTCCCTGTGGTGACAATCTTGACGAACGGTCCGGACGGGGCGACGACGAACGTGTTGTGTGTGCGCTCGCTTGCGGTGACGGCGGCCGCCGCGAGCTGCATGGAGGAGAACGCCCCGGGGAAGCTCTGGATTGTGATGGGCCCCCTCGCCGCCCGGGGGCAGACGTGGGTGACTGTGTCGTTTTCGGGGATCCAGCAGCCGAGGGGGCACCGGGCGAGCCCATCGCACGACGCTGCGTGCCACAGGCAACCTGATTCAATTACATGGCACCTTTTCCCGTGGATCGAGCACGTCCTCGCGCGCGATGCGCCGTCGTAGGTGACACAGAGATCGCAACAAAAATGCTGCGCGCCCCGCGCCTTGCACATATACGAGCGTGTCGGTGAGAGCTGCGAGTCCGAGTGGCACCGACACCATGCTCGAAGACGCCCTCCAACCTCAAAGGTTGTACTGGCTTGTGCACGCTGAGATCCCTTCGGCGACGCCATCGGACCTGGAGATGATCATGGGTCATTTGCGGGCGATGCTGAGCGAAAACAAGGCACAGATCGCCACTTACCAGCGTGAGGTGATGCAGGTGTACGCCGCGATCTGGCTGCGTCACAACGCAAAGGTGTCGGAGGCAGGCCCGTGCATTAGCCGGTACGTGCCCCGTGGGATCGAGGAAACGGGGTTGTCCTCTCCGGATCTGGAGGGGGAGGCCCTCCGCCTTCTGTGCAGCGAGCTTGTCTACGCGCCAAAGCCGAGGTACGACGCTGTGCGGCTGCTGATGTACAGTTTCATCGACGCCGCGTACGTTGCGATGCCAAAGTCAGACGCGCGCGTTGAGCCGTTCGGCACCGCGACACGCGACGCCCTGCACCGCATTCTTCAGCGGTATGCGCCTGAATGCACGTTCAAAACACGTGGGGATTTCAACGTGCACACCGAGCTGTTGGTAAACAAACTGCCCTCGTGGATCAGCAGCGCAATGGTGCACAATGAAATGCCGTATCCACTGATGGTCAAGGTGTACCCGGACAACGTGAACAAGGTCGTCAGGCCGCTTCTCGACAGGGCAATCACAGACAGCCTGGACATGGCGGAGCTGGACGCACAGGTTTTCAAGGCGAGCGACTTCATCACCATGATGTCACTGATCATCGAGATCCTCGCCTCGCGTGACGTCCATCTCCTGGTCAACGGGTGCGTGGTGCGTGGGAGGGCACGGACCTGGCCCCTGCCGTACCTGTGGCGGGGTCGGTCGGGTGTGCTGCACCACGGCGTGCGCCACAACGGCACGCTCCACGCGTTCAGCGACACGGTGTCCGCAACCGACACGTGTCTGCGGTGGCTGCAGATGTGCCACATAGAGGGTGTAGAAGCGTGCAAAAACATGTCTGACCTGTTGTTCGACGCCGGGAATGTGGCGGAACGCAACCCTCTGAAGAAGTTTCTGTTCTGACGTTTTCCCGGCGGTCGTGGTTGGATTTCGATTTAAAGTTTAATGGTTTGTTTACATCAGGACAAAGGGCGCTGGGCGGGGGTGGTGGTGGTGGTGTGGAGTGCTGTGGGAGGGGGTGGGGGTCACGGTTGTGCGCCGACGACCAGATCGCTTTGCTCGAGACTCACGTCCGACGCCAATTTTGCTGACACACACGCGCCGGCGAGCAGCGCAATGATCGGGTGGTAGCCGAGTGTGCTGCGTGGTGCGGTGAGGCCGGTGTGAGCGGGGTCAATGGCGCAACGTAGTTGTGCGAGCACCTCCTCCTCCTCCGCCGCATTGTCGGTGCGCGCCGTGTCAAGGCAGGCGAGGGGCACCTCCGACGGCAGCTGCTTCATCGCCCCGTTTGTTGCCAGTGTTGTGCAGAGGCCGACGGGCGTGTCCCCTACGAGCCGCGTCAACCGGAACGTGTGCGACGTCGGGACCGCGGCGTCTGTCATGGTGGTGTAGGCGGCGGCAAACAGCCTGGGCGGGGAGGCGGACGGGCCGGCGCGGTCTATGCCCGCGGTGATCGAGAATTCCTCACCGCCGGGGTGCATGAATGACATGTCGAAGCTGGCGCCGCTAGGATTGGACCTGCATGTGAGCATGCCGACGCGTGTGTTTTCGCCGCATGTGTTTTTCCGGTAGAACGCCAATTTGGTGACGAATTCTACGTTCGTGTTGATGATTTCCAAGAAGACGTCGCAGGTGAGGGCCAGCGCAGTTGCTCGTGAGAACTTGGGCATTGTGGACATTGTGGAGGCGGTGGGCGTTGGAAGTGTCGTGATTTCCCGTGCCCCCCCCCCACATCCCACCGCTTTCCTTTTTTTTGCTGAGTCGGCGCATTTTAATCGCGTGGTTGGCTGGTCGCCCCCGACCGGGGCTGCGGCAACAATAAAAAACAAACCCACTCAAATGGAAGCAATGATGGGCCAATTACTTCAGCCACTCCGAGGATTTCTCGTTCCCCTTTCTGACAGAAGCGTCGGCGGGGTCAAATGGCGGGACGGTGGCGTGCACGGACTGCTCTTCCCGGATGATGTACGCGAGATGCGTGGTGGGGTCCCAGTCCGAGTAGCGGCCGCCGTATGCGTCGAGGGCGCGCATGTGCGGGTTGTGCCGCGCGTAGTACGAGCAGGCGTCCCTTTTTCTGCGGAAGTGCGCGTCCATGTACCCGACGTGCGTGTACTTGGCTATGGGGCCGCCCTCGCCGGCTTTTCCGTCGGGCTGGTTGAACCGCACCACCTCGAGCGTGTAGCCCATGTCCGGCATGTCAGACGTGGACACGGTACTGGTGCTCGCAGGTTTCAAGGGCGCAGGTTGTGTCGATCGAGCACTTGTCCACGGTCAGGCACGACGAGTGCGGGCCACGAGAGTTGTGGATGTGCTCAGCCGGGACCTCCAGGTCACCGGAGCCCGTCCCACACTTGGGGCAGGTGCCGTAAACACACACGCGTGACGCACCGTCCTCGGTGCGAACGGTGATCGAGTCGGGGTGGCACGCACGTTTCCGCTTCGATGGGACGGCGAAGTAGCGGCCGATTCCCCCCGCCTTGGCGATTTTGGAGAGGGAGCGGAGGTCCGGGCACTGGTAAAAAAGAAACCCCTGCTCGCGGATGGTGGGCGCGTGCGTGTCGTCGTGGCACACCACAACGAGTTTGGTGTTGTAGGTAGTGTGCTCCTTGTAGAACTGCAGCTCGCGGAGAATGTCGCCGAGCGAGGGGATCGCTGACTTGACCTCAAAGACAATCGTCTCGTTCCTCGACGTCACCGCCCGGCGCACGTCGTCTGTGTCTACCGGC
>MDTF01001333.1_pt1 | contig 10927 bp, 12 predicted proteins | sample 811191 | NCBI WGS metagenome assembly MDTF01 (sample SAMN05326649, study PRJNA326480) | marine metagenome | isolation source: seawater | place: Southern Ocean | collected 2011
AGGAGTGGTATAGATAATACTATAATATTTAATGTTTTAATAGCTCAGTTGGTAGAGCACAGGGCTGAAAACTCTGGGGTCGGTGGTTCGAATCCACCTTAAAACACGACTATATGGGTTTAAATACTTCTTTCGATACAAGTTTTAATTTTTTAACACATAAAAAAAGATCTAGAAATTTTAATTTAAAGCTTTATTTTGAGTATATACTTTTTAATTTACCTCATTTTTATCTTTTATACCAGTTACAATTTAGTAAAATTACTTCTATTTTTTTACCACAACTGCTTATATACTACACAAGTTTCCATCTTCGTTTCAGCTCAGTTTTTCATAATACTCAATTAGTAGACATATTCGCATATGAGTTACCTAATAACTCCTTGTTCCAAAACCAAGGTAGCTTTAAAACATCTTCACATACTACAGTAGTTTACAATTTTCATAATCTTCGTAACCATGAAAGATTGTTCTTTTTTAGTTTAGGAAATTTAGAAAGCTCTACATTATTTAATCTACACTCTATTAGCGAGTTGTACTCAAACTCTAGTTGACTAGAGCGTGAAGTAGCTGAGTTACATGGAGTTGTTTTTAATGGTCAAAAAGATTTACGTAACTTAATGCTCCAATATGGAGATACTAGTACTCCTTTTCAAAAAAGCTTCCCTTCAATAGGAGTTAAAGAAGTGTTTTATGATTCAAACAGCGATTTAATCATACAACTACCAATTTCTTTACAAGTTTAAGTGGTATTTACTTAACACAACGGGTCATCGTCTAATGGTTAGGACCTTAGTCTTTCAATCTAATAATGTAGGTTCGATTCCTGCTGATCCGATTTTGTCACCTAACAATAACATACTTCTAACTAATACACTGAGTAGTAAGTTAACCTCAAATAACTCATACCATTTTGCGCACAATATAGTAAGCACACCTTTATGGTTAAAAGGTAAGCAACTCCCTATTAAAACGAAAAAATTTGATATTCAATATTACTTTCTTTTTGTATCTTGAGTAGCTCCACACATATTTTTTAATTATAGTCGATTTTTTTTTCAAACCCGTAAATCAAGAATTCGAATTGGGATTAAAAAGTCGTATACAATTTTAACTTGACTTTACTACTTAACATTTACTTTAGGGCGCCAAACCAAAAATAAAGCCGTAACCTTTTCGTTTTTACCTAAACGTCGCAAAATGTATACCTTAACTAAAGCTCCTATGGCTCACAAAACTTTTTCGAAAGAGCAGTTTAAGTTTCAGTTATATAAGTGTAAAGTTTCTCTGTCGTCATTTTTTGCAAAAGATAACGATTTGGTAACCCTAAATCACCTAAAAACAGCCTTACTTATTACTAAAAACACTTTCCCTATTCTTGAAACTAACCTGCTATTTTTAAAAACTTGTCAAATATTAATACAAGGTTCAGCAGTGAGTTTCTACTCTTACAACATCTTTAGTAGTAAAAAATTAATTTTAAAAAAATAAGCTCGTGTGATGGAATTGGTAGACATGCGAGGCTTAAAACCTCGTCCATTTTGGGTCCTGGTTCAAGTCCAGGCGCGAGTATACAATTTGACTTCAGATAATACGGCATTATTTTAAAGCCCAGGTATTTACACTAGTTTTAGTTGTTTACGGTTTAATAAATTTTTTAACTACTTCTCAGGTTAATCTTATCAACTTGTTTTACTTACATAAGTTTCTTTTAAAACTCTCTACAATGTCAATTTGAATTGTTCATTTACTCTTTATATACTTATTATTGAGTTTTATATTGTGAGCCATATTCAAGCTATTCATTAAACACCGAACAAACTAATTTTGATTTTTAATTCTAATTCTTTTGGAAAATTAGATACATTAACTTTATTTTTAACGTATTCACATTTGTGAAGTTTTACTTACTTTTTTATATTTTTATACATTAGCTTCGTTGTTTTAGTAAAGTTTTACTTGTTAGCTAACTTAAACGACTACACGCAGTATAATCAATTCTCAAACTGTACAGACTTTTATTATTTAACTGGTTTTGACTTATTAAGTAGTTTTATACCATCTTTATTCCTCTTTTTGTGTATAAACTTAACATGGGTTAGTCCCACAATTTTAGTTTGATTTGGCCATTTAGCTCTAACCGCTTTTCAGTATAAAGTTTTTTATTGAATTTTAGTTTGATTCCTACTTGTCTGAGTTGTATACTCTACCGCTTATTATTTTACTACAACAGAAGTTTACGACTACTCATTAGTTACTTATTTTTTTGTTTTCTGAATTTTGTTACTCTTTTATACTACTAACCTATTCTCCTTTATTTTTTTTATTGAAATTTTATCGACGCTAATTCTACTCTTTTTAGCAACCTCAACATTCTCTACATCCTATTTTTATACTATTACAAGTCTATCTAACCATAACTACTTCCAGTACTCCCTTCCTTTTGCTTTTTTACAAACTCTTTTATTCTTCTTTTGGATCTCACTTTTAGGGTCGTTAAACTTGTTTCTCTTTTTACTATTGTTTTATATCAAATTTGTAACGTTTGATTGATTCCTTATCGAGCTAATATTTCAGTATGTTGTAAGCGTTAGCAATATTAAAGACTTTTTTTATATCACACTGTGTTGGTTTAACTTTTTATTCTGTATTTTCCTTAAGTGTGGATTAGCTCCTTTTTATTTTTGAAAGCCAACTTTCTTTAAAGGGATGTCTTTCCATGCCCTTTTTTTCTACATATTTTTTTTCTACTATTTTTTAATACTATACTTTGCCTACGTACTTATTATCCTATTAAACGAAGTTTTCTATTTTAATGTGCTCGTTAGCTTATTTTTACTAACACTCGGGCTACTAATGCTAATTTTTATCCTGTTCGAGTCTTACTATATTAAAGCCTTTTTCGCGTTAAGTAGTATTTTGAACACATTGTTAGTTTTTTTAGCGTTAAGTAGTTTAAATACGATAGATTTCATTTTTATCCTATAACCCCTGTTAATTGTGTACTTATATTGCCGTATGTAAACACCGTAGTGCTAAAAAACATAAAAAATTATGACGAATAGAGTATAAAACGCAGAGTCTTAAAGCTCATACAACACTAATTGACTCTAAGCGTCGTCAAAGAATTAACTTAAAAAGTAATTTAAGACTAAATTATTCTCAACGACTAGAACTACACACTTTTAGCTTACATTTACAAGATAAACTTGCTGCGACCGATAGTAGCAACTAATAAACTAATATTTTGTGTCTTTACTTGGTTTTATACTATGAATTTCTTACAAGTCTCTCTCTAGTTTGAGTATACATGACAGCTTATAATTTTGCCCTACTATTAATATTTTTTACACTTTTTCAATCAACTATTGTCCAAAAAAAAACGACATTCTCATTTAATGATTTAGGAGCTGAGAGTGTATTTTCTAAAATGATATTAATCGCCTTTTTCTCAATGGCAGGAATCCCTCCCCTAACTGGTTTTTTCTCAAAAGTTTTTATGTTCATACTCTTATGTAGTTCAAATTTTGGTGTAGCATTCCCCTTCTTCTTCTTAATTTTATTTGTAAGCCTATACTTTTATGTACAAAATGTTCGGTTTTTAAACGCCTCAAACTCTGCCAATTTTCAACCTATTTTCGAACTAAATGTGAGATCAACTCCCGTTTTTTTCTATTTAAGTTACACAATCTCATTCTTTTTAATTTTCGGTGCCTTTTATATCGATGACCTGTTCCTTTGTTCGAAATGAACCCTAATTTAAAGCGTCGGTGACTGTGTATCCGATTTAACTGTGTTTTTATGATGTTACAACCTCGAAAGTTTAAATTTAAAAATAAACAAAAAAATCGATCAGTCCTTAAATGACGAAATTCAAGCCTTAATTATGGTGACTGTGGATTGAGAGTACTACGACCTGTTCGTATCTCTGCTAAACGAATTTTTCGACTAAAAGTTTTCTTAAAACGTGCAGTTAAAAAATCTGACCTTACAAAACGACGAGTCTGGTTTAATATATTTCCTCATATGCCCCTAACGAAAAAGGCTAAAGGAGTACGAATGGGTAAAGGTTCTGGTAAATTAAATACTTGATTTGTTAGCCTAAGTGGGGGCTGTTTCTTGTTAGAATTCAAAAATTTACGTCCTGGTCGAGCACGTTATTTTTTTAAAAAAGTTATAACAAAGATTACAGTACCTACTTCTATAGCTTTTAATGATACAAGAGTGTTTACCGTACGAGGAGCACGACAACTGTCACAATACAGCAATAAGTTTAGTAACTAAAACATACTAGTGTTGTGATACGGGTTTATCTATTACGTAATCTTTCTTTTTTTTATCTCAATTACAACTTTTTATTTTTTAAGACTATTCTATTTGTCTAGCTTCTTTAAATTTGCTTTAACAACAAGCAGTTTTAAGTACATCTTAAACTTTTTTATTTTCTTTTCTTTTTGAGCTCTTTTGATATTATTTTATCTTTTTGACTTTTTTTCAACATTTACTTTATATAATGACACACAAAATTCAGGAATTGACTTCTTCGATTACTACTTCTTAGACTTTGGGATTTGATCAACATCAACCTCATTACACCTAGTTTCAATCTATTACTTCCCATTTATATATATATTTATAGTAGTGACCACACTTTCAGTTTTATTTTGTATGGCTTATAACTCTAACGAACTCGTTAGCTTTATGTTCTACGTCTCTATTATCTTAATGTCTGGTTATATCTTATTTTTTACAGACTCTCTAATTCTATTTTTCTTATCGTATGAAATGTTACTAGTACCTTCTTTTTTTATTTTATATAATTTTGCTAAAACTCGTAGATGTGTCGAAGCTGCATATTTAATGTTTTTTTGGACTCAGTTTGGAGCTATGTTTCTCTTGTTTTCTTTATTATATTTATTTTTTATTTGTGGAACTTCCTCTTTTCATCAAATCAATGAGTTTTATTTTACATCTTTTGAGGTAAATTTCCTGTTTACCTGTTGGTTAATTGGTTTTGGAGTTAAATTACCTATCTGACCTTTCTATGGCTGATTACCTAAAGCGCACGTTGAAGCATCAACAAACTTTTCAATTTTTTTAAGTGGTGTACTAGTTAAATTCGCCTTTTTTGGCTTACTAAAATGTCTTATAAGTGTCCACTTAGAACCTACTTTTTACATTGTATACCCTTTCTTGACAATCGGGATTATTGATGCAGTTTTTAAATTATTTTACCAGATCGATTTAAAAAAACTAGTTGCATACTCAACAGTTATCGAAATGCATTGATTAACCATCTGTATCATCAGTGGACAATCTGCTTTAATGCTCGCTAGCTTTTCGATGCTTATTAGTCACGCATTACTTTCAACTAACTCCTTTTTTTTAGTTGATGCAATTGGTCGCCGCTTTAAAACACGACTAATTACAGAAGTAAGCGGGTTAAATTATTTATGTCCTAAACTTTTTATTTTAACACTAATTAATACCTTAGTATTTTTAGGATTTCCAGGATCTATCATGTTTGTATCGGAAATACTTTTCTTCTCATTTTTTTTTGACTTATTTCCCCTTCTTTGCTTAGTATTTATCTTTTTTTTATACCTTTTAGGTCCTACTTTCTTTTTCCGAAGTTGAATGAACGTGTTATTTGGTGCTTCTATCCACTTATTACGCAAGTTACCAGCTGACTTAACTTCACGAGAAGTATTTCTTTATGGAGGTTTAATTTTTTTAATGTTTTGATTAGGTTTAACTTGACAAGCATTTATTTTTTAACAAGTAGATATAACTACTTCTTAACTCTACACTGTTTTTAAATTGGAACTTTACGGCAATCTGCTTTTCGTGATAAAAAATATACACGCATAAATTATAACCGAACCCCTGCTTTAAAAGGGAGACCACAAATTAAAGGTATTGTAAATAAAGTAACAACGATGTCACCTAAAAAACCAAATTCAGCTGTACGACATATAGCAAAAGTTACTTTAACCAGTTTAAGACGCCTTACTGCCCGAATTCCTGGAATAGGTTATATTTGTTCAAAATATAACCGTGTGTTAGTAAATGGCGGGCGAGCTAATGATTTACCTGGAGTAGGTTATAGTTTAGTTCGTGGAGTTTATGATTTTTCCCCTGTTATCTCAAAAAAAAAAAGACGTTCAGTTTATGGAACATCTCGACCTGAAGGTCACACTAAATATGTACGGAAGTCTTTGAGACTTTTTTAAAGAATAAAACATTAAATATTATAGTATTATCTATACCTAATGAAACTTGAATGAATTTCAACTAAGTTAACTTCTATTGTTTCGTGAGCACGAGCAGGATCTTTATGACCATTAACTTTTGGATTAGCTTGTTGTGCAGTTGAAATGATGCACGCTGCTATGAGTAGATACGATCAAGACCGTTTTGGGATTGTTTTCAGAGCATCACCAAGACACTCAGATTTAATAATTGTTGCTGGAACTTTAACAAATAAAATGGCTCCAACAATGCGTCGTTTATATGAACAAATGCCTGATCCTCGATGAGTTTTGTCTATGGGAAGCTGTGCTAATGGGGGTGGTTATTATCATTACTCCTATGCTGTTGTTAGAGGTTGTGACCGTATCATTCCCGTAGATATTTACGTTCCTGGATGTCCTCCTACTGCAGAAGCATTATTATTTGGCCTTATTCAGTTACAAGGGAAAATAGGGTTTGTTTTATCAGAATTAAATACTTCAAGCGAATGGTACGGCGGTGATCATATATAAACCAAATTAATCGAAATTCTTCATACCCTTATAAAGTATTCCAAAAAATCAGTAATGAAACTGTTTTTAAGGAGACTACTGTATTTCGTAAAGATAGAACACTAATTTCTTTGGTACGGCGAAAATCTTGAGGTCGTAGACGTCACCTAAATCAGTGACTACTATACCACAATATTTTAGCTGATTGATCTCAAGAATACAATTTTTTTAAACGTTACTTACGGTTTTTATTAGTTAAATCATTATATAAACATTCATTTTTTCTTTACAATATATTATTCTTATTACCCAACAGTTCTGGGTTTTATACAGGTTTTGAGTTCATTAACTATGTTACTGTAACCAAAAAAGTAATTAACTATTGTTTACAAAAAAATTACAAACAATGGCACATCTATCAATTTTTAAAGCACTCTAGTATTTTATACTGTACAACTAACAATGATAAGTTTTTCAGTGGAAAATTATCACCTTTTCAAACTTCTCTAGTTTATAAAGTCGACGGGTCCTTAGTACGAAACCCCTCTATAAAAAATTCTATTTTTAAGTCACTAATTCAACGTATTGACCAAATTAACAACCAATTAGCTTTAAATATTCATTTAGAAGTTTATAAAATTATAGTATTGCTTATGCAATTAAAAGTTTTGTTAAAATAATTTTGTTTTTAAAAAAAATGAAGATTACATCTAATGGTTCCCGTAAAATTGTAAAATTAACATCACTTTGATATAATAAAACGCATTATAAACCCCTTATGTGAACAAAAAAATCGTGAGGAGGTCGCTCAAGTTTTGGACGAATATCAATTTGAACTAAAAAAGCACTAAGAGTTAAGTTAATTACACCCCGCATTAACTATTCACTACGAACTTCAAATATATTTTTTATAGATACTCTAAAACTAATTCCAGGTTCTAATAAATTAATCGGTCTTATTTTTCTTTCTTGCGGAGGTGTTTCATATATCCCTACTACAGAATTGCATAAGGTTTTTGCAATTATAAACCCTATTTGAAAAAATTTTAACCCCCTTTCGAGTAATATCTTAGCTACTAATCAGCCATTCTTGATTATGATGATTAAGCGCCTCTCAAAAATATCGCTACTAGAGCTTTACCCTGGTGTAGGTATTCAGTATATTAGAAGTTCAGGTTGTTACGGAAAGCTTATTAAATTTGATTTTGAAAAGCATTTAGTTTTAGTACAATTACCTTCGGGAGTAAGAAAACAATTTTCTATATACTCTTTAGGTTCTTTAGGTTGTGTATCTTTGCCTGAAAAGAAGCATATTGCAAATGGTAAGTCTGGTTTTCTTAAAAATTTAGGTAAAAGACCTACTGTTCGTGGAGTTGCTATGAATCCTATTGATCATCCACACGGAGGTCGAACTAAGTCAATCCGTTATCCTCGAACTCCTTGAGGAAAAACTACGAAGTTTAAGTAATATTAAAATATTACTCTCCTGTGTTTTACGTTGAAAAATTTTAATACCAATCAAAAAAAAACCTACCGAGTATTGTATGCATCTTCAACTACCTGAAGACAAGCCTTCCTCATGTATGAAAATCCCCTTCATCGTAAAAAAGAAAAGTTCATATATGATAGATCAACTACAGTATCTTCAGTCTACGAAAATATTTTAGTTAATGTACACTCTGGACTAAAATTTAAAAAAAAACTTGTTAATAAATGAATGATGGGTTATAAATTTGGAGAGTTTGTTTGAAATAGAAAATTAGCCCTCTATAAAGCTAAGCAAGTAAAGAAAAAAAAAAAATAAATGAAATTTGAACAAGTTTTAAAAATGTATTGGTCAAAAGGACTCTTTTTTAATGGTCGTGTGTTCTCTTTTAATCACAGTTTAAACTCATTTTGTACGGAGATATACGGTATTAGTCATCCAACTATGCACCAAATTCTTTACAGATTTGAGTTAAATAATGTTCTAAAAAAGCGCGACACGCATTTAACAGAAAATAGCAAAAGTGTACTTTCAACATTAAATATTATCTTCTCACAGCTAAGTAGTATCAACCACTTAATCAAAGATATAAAAAAATTAACTATAATCAAACTCTATTTACTAAAAACAACTCGAGGAAAAGCTCAAGCACTGGGAAAACCCTCTCGTGGGCAAAGAACTTGATCAAATGCTTGAACTTCTTACTTCGTCAATAACACTTTACGTGCTTTTATTGGACAAATGCAGCGTGAGATGAGTAAGCAAAAAAAAGATGAACAGATTAATTTTAAAATTGTAAAGAAAAAGTTTAAAAAAAGTAAAAATACTGGTGTTGTTAAAAAAAAAAATAAGACAACAGTCTTGTGATTTTAAGTCGATCTGAAAAAGTATTGATATATGAAATTTATACTACCACAAAAAAAAGTAAACTATTTAATTAGTATTGAGTTTATACAACTTTTTAATTTACTTCGAATAAACTTTAGTAGTCAACCACTATACTTATTTAATATAGCTAATTTAACCTACTCAATGTTTATTTATCATTACGCATTTCTTAATATACTAGAACCAACTTTAAATAATATTAGCATACAACGAGTTAAGATATCCAAGCATAGTTTAAAGAATTTAGCGTTTGAAAATCGATATAGTAATTTAAATAGAATGTACCGTAACAATTCTTTTAAAACAGGACAGCAGGTAACTAAACACAACTTACACAACCATTTCAATAAGTTCAAAGAGTCATTTACTAACCCCCCCTTTAACTTGTTCAACCCCTTAGTTAGGTTACGACGTCGTCGCTATGGAACATTAAATGAACGGACACCTTTTCTTAAAAAATTACGGATGAATCGTATTAAAAAAAAGTCTAAATACCGTAAGCATAAATCACCTACTTTTTGATGACGTAATTTACGAAAATTTTGAAATAAGTTAGTAGTAAAGCATACACTACCAAAGCAACTTTCAATTAAAAGTTTTTTTAAAAAAAAAGATTTAAAGTTAAAAACAACCTCTAGTTTTCATAACTTATTGCTTTCAAAACATTTTTTTCAGTTGACAATACATAAATTATTAAAGCTAACTGATCTTTCACAAGTAAATTTTAACAAAATTAAACATGACTTGGTTAAAGCATCCTTGTCTCTGTACTTTACACGTTTACGTAAGTTTATACAAACATACCCACTAAGTAAGCACTCTATTAACTACTTTATTAAACGGTTAGAATCGCCTAGAGTTGGTAAGCAATTTTATACGAATATGCAAGGAGCTCATTTTTTTACGAAAGCTTTAAACTTACCTATACAGGATAAACTTAGTTTTAAACCTATGCGTAGATACAATAATGACAATTTGGATCTTAAAGCACCTATAATAAGCTCACCAACCTCTTTACGAACATTCTTATTCCGTAAACAATTGACTAATTGTATTTTCAATTTTATTGAGACCTCCACTAACGAGTCTTCCCAAAAAAATCTACTTGGACATAAGTTTCGGTCAAAATATAGACGCAAAATGACGAAATTAAACCGTATAAGATTACCACGCCTACTTCATTTTATAACACCCTACCGCAACCAATTAAGAAGCTTCTACTCATTACCTACTCACTTTTATCTGCTACAACGGGTAAGAAGACGTGCAGTAAAGCAAAAATTAAGTAAAACTAAGCTTTATAAGCTTAATTACTCTTCGAACCAAACACCTTCTTTAAGAACTCAAAACTATTTTAGAAGTTTGATTTATACAAAACCTTGAAGTATATTAAATCTAGAAGTCTCGAACAGCCCCCTCATAGAGTTAGTTGAAACTCCAATTATATTTAAAAACAACTTATTTAAATTAAAAAAATACTCACTCAGAAAGAGTAGCTATTTTACTAAAACTATTAATATGGTGGGGTTGTTATCTAAAGATAGTAGAATTATAAATTACTTTAAGAAGTTTAAAAATCATCGGAGAGTATCAAAACACTTTCATAAATTAAATTTAAAAAAAAAAATTCGGTTTTCAGTATATAGTAAAGAGGTTTTCCAATTGTTGGCTTCAAAGTCTTATTTAAAGTTAAGTTTAACTTTAAATAATAAAGCTCAGGTTATATCGAGACTGTGATTTAATTTCAAACTTAATTGAGAACTCCTTCAAAATACAAAATTCTTTAACAGTTCTATTAACATTTTGATTA
>MDTF01006237.1_pt1 | contig 10920 bp, 9 predicted proteins | sample 811191 | NCBI WGS metagenome assembly MDTF01 (sample SAMN05326649, study PRJNA326480) | marine metagenome | isolation source: seawater | place: Southern Ocean | collected 2011
CGAATAAAACCAATATATTCACACAACACACACATCTAGGAGTAGTTACGTGGAGACTTTTTAATTCATATAAGGCATCATTAAAGAAAGAAAATATAACTGAATATTATAAAAAAAAATATGATGATAATTATTTAGGTTTTCAAGTTGCAAAAGCTGAACTAACTAATTTAAAAAAATATTGTGATATTAAAAAAATCAATTGCGTTGTGGTTTTAATGCCAGATATTCACAAGTTATCACCATATAATCTATCTTTTATTAATAAAAAGATTTCAGCATTAACAAAAGAGTTAAAAATATCTTATCTTGATCTGTTACCAGCATTTCAAAATATTGAAGAAAATATGTTATGGAATAAATATCAAGACCCACACCCAAACTCATATGGTCACAAAATAATAGCCAAAGAAATATATAACTACTTAAATAAATGATTTTTTCATCAATAGAATTTATTATATTTTTTATCTTATTTATATTTTTAATTAAAATATTCAAAGATCATCAAAAGTTAGTTGTCGTAACCTCAAGTTTGTTTTTTTACGCATATTGGAATCCAATCTTTATTTTTTTGATATTATATTTGTGCTCAACAACTTATTTATTGATAAAAAAAAAAATAAAACTAAAATTTTCAATATTTATAATAATGTTTCCGTTATTTTATTTCAAATATTCATTTTTTTTATTTAAATTTATTCCTTTAGTTACTTTAAATTATCTTTCATATGTTGGGGAATTGCCTTTAGCAATTTCATTTATTACTTTTACAGCTGTAGCTATATTAATTGATATTAGAAATAAGACATTTGATGATAATTTAACTTTTGTAAATTTTTCAGAGTTTATATTATACTTTCCACAACTTATCGCTGGCCCTATATTAAGAGCAAAAAATCTTATTCCTCAATTAAAAAATAAAATATTTTTTAAAAAAAAAAATATTAAATTTGGAATTTTTTTATTTTCTATTGGTTTTATAAAAAAAATTTTCTTTGCTGATAATATTGCATTATTAATCGACCCTATCTTTGAAAACCCAGATTTATTCGGAAGTCGTGATTTAATAAAAGGTTTTTTACTTTTCCCATTACAAATATATTTTGATTTCAGTGGATACGTAGATATGGCTTTGGGAATTTCAGCATTCCTAGGAATAGACCTTCCAATAAATTTTAAAAAACCATATTTAACTTCTTCACTTGCTGATTTTTGGAGAAGTTGGCATATAACCTTGTCAAGTTGGTTTAGGGATTACCTCTATATCCCTTTAGGTGGATCGAAAGTTAGTAATATAAGGTTATACTTTAATTTGATCTTTACCATGACTATTGCTGGCCTATGGCATGGTGCGAGTTTTAACTTTATCCTTTGGGGTTTTTTAAATGGCCTGCTTTTAACTTTGGAAAAAATATTTAAGGTTAAAAATAATAAAAATTTTTTAAAAGTTTTTTTAAATTGTTTTATAATTTTTAACCTATGGTTAATTTTCAGAATTACTGAAATTAATGATTTGATTAATTATTTTTATATAATTTATTTTAATTTGAATGAAATTTTTATTACAGAAAATTTATTAGTTTTTGCCATTACCTGCATTGGAATTTATTCTCAAAAATTTGAAAACCATGACCTAATCAAGAAATTTTCATTAAGATTAAACTTTTCATTACTGATACCTTTTTTTATTATATTATTAATCACAGGCTTTGCGATAAGTACTGGACAATCTGATAAATTTATATATTTTGATTTTTAAAATATTTTATGATCTCATTTATTAAAGAGTTTTTTGAATTTTTAAGTGTTAGAAAAAAATACTGGTTAATACCAATAATAATAGTTCTTACTTTATTTGGTGCGTTAATAGTTTTAAGCCAGGGATCAGCGATAGCACCATTTATATATACAATATTTTAATGAAAAATATGTCCCGAGTTATCTCAAATTTTTTTTTGAGTATATCGTTTTTATTTTTATTTTATATAATATATAGATCTGAAATTTACCATGATGGTAATGAATTTCGGTTTTATTTTAAATATTATGTATTAGCTTTCTTATCGATATTTATATCTTTTATTACATATTTTATATCTAAAATCATAAAGATTAACTTACTAGTTTTTTTAATTTTAACCATAGTGGGTCTTTATTTAACAGAAACATTTTTAACATCTCAGCACAAAAAATTTAAAATGTATAAAAACTTTACTAATATAGATTATGATAAAAGAACTAAATTTAAAATTTATAATGATTTAAAAAAAAATGACCCAAGTATAGTTGTTTCTCCACCCCCAATACACTTTAGTAATAATGTAGATTTTGACTATGCACCATTGTCCGGAATTGCAAACCGCACAACAATTCATTGTAATGAAAATGGATACTATTCTATTTATCAAAGTGATAGATATGGTTTTAATAACCCTGATCAAGAGTGGAGTAAAAAAGAAATAGATTATTTATTAGTAGGTGATTCAATGATTAGAGGTGCCTGTGTAAATGAACCAAATACTATTAGTGGAAACTTTAAAAAATTAAAAAAAAACAATAAAGCTGTTCTGAATTTAGGCCAAACAGGAAATGGACCCTTGAGACAATATGCTACGTTACGTGAATACTTGCCATTGAAAAATGTTAAAAGAGTGATTTGGTTTTATTCTGAAGGAAACGATTTAAAAGAATTAAATGATGAATTAAAACACTTGATTTTAATAAAATATTTGAAAGATCAACAATTTACCCAAAATTTAATTAAAAAAAATAAAGAAGTACAAAAATTATTATTTTCAGAACTATCCACTATTGAGGAAAAATTGAGAGAAACTTCCTCATTTGAAGAAAAAACAAATAGAAGTTTTTTAGTAAATTTTTTAATACTTAAAAAAGTAAGAATTTTTTTCTTAGAGAGTTTTTTAAATAAGATTAAAAGAAAAAATTATTCTTATTTAATGGAGGATTTTAAAAAAATTATTAATTTGTCAAATCAGCTTAGTATTGAAAATAATTCTAAATTCTATTTTATTTATTTGCCTTTATATGAAAGATTTCAATTAAATAATAATAATGAACATTTTAAAGACTATAAAAAAATAGTTAAAATTGTAGAAGATTTAAATATTCCAGTAATTGATATTAATAAAGAATTATTTGATAAGGTCAAAGATCCATTATCATTATTTCCCTTTAGATCTCATGGTCACTATAATGTTAAGGGCTACGAGCTAGTTACAAAAGTTATATATGAAAAGATTAATAAATTAGAAGGATACTAAATTAGTATATATGTCAAAAATTTTAGGAATATCTGCTTTTTATCATGATAGTGCTGCCACAATTATAGTGAATGGTGAGATCATTGCTGCAGCTCAAGAGGAGAGGTTTACACGAATAAAACATGACTCTAATTATCCTTTTAATGCAATAGAATTTGTTTTAAAATTTGCACATTTAAAATTATCTGATCTAGATCAAATAGTATTTTTTGAGAAACCTTTTTTAAAATTTGAAAGACTATTAGAAACATATGTAGCCTTTGCGCCACGTGGTTTTAGATCTTTCTGTATGGCGATGCCTATTTGGTTAAAAGATAAATTGTTTCAAAAAAAGATGATTTTTGACAAACTTAAGTTACATGATAAAAATTTTAAAGATGAAAATAAAATTTATTTTTCAGATCATCATTTAAGTCATGCTGCAAGTGCTTTTTTCCCATCTCCATTTAATGAGTCAATAGTATTAACAGCTGACGGTGTTGGAGAGTGGGCAACTACAACGGTTGCTATAGGTAAAGGAAACAATCTAGAAATTAAAAAAGAAATTCATTTTCCTCATTCACTAGGATTGCTGTATTCTGCATTTACTTATTATACAGGTTTTAAAGTTAATAGCGGAGAGTATAAATTAATGGGTTTAGCACCATATGGTGAACCTAAGTTTGTTAACAAAATTTTAGATAACTTAATAGATATAAAAGAAGATGGGTCATTTCATCTTGATCAAAAGTTTTTTAATTATGCGACGGGCTTGACTATGACAAATAATAAATTTCATGATCTTTTTGACAAAAAACCAAGAGACTCAAAAAAAGAACAATTGACACAATTTCACATGGATATTGCAGCCTCTATTCAGAAAGTAACAGAAGATATAATGATAAAATTAGCCAAATCTTTAAAGAAAGAATTCAATATTCCCAATTTATGTTTAGCAGGCGGTGTTGCTCTTAACTGTGTTGCTAATGGAAAGATATTAAAAGAAAAAATATTTGATAAAATTTGGGTTCAACCAGCAGCAGGAGATGCTGGGGGATCTTTGGGTGCTGCTTTAGCTTTGTGGCACATAGAACATAATAAACCAAGAACAGTTAATTTAAATGATAGTATGAAAGGTTCATTTCTAGGTCCTGAATTTACTCAAAAAGAAATTGAGGAAGAGTTATTAAAAAATGGAGCAAGATTTATTGTTTTAAATGAAGATGATTTAATTGATAAAACAGCGTCAGATCTATCTATAGGTGAGGCAATAGGATGGTTCCAAGGTAGAATGGAATTTGGACCTCGTGCATTAGGAGCAAGATCAATATTGGGTGACCCAAGATCATCTGATATGCAAAAAAATCTAAATTTGAAAGTTAAATACAGAGAAAGTTTTAGGCCATTTGCTCCTGCAGTACTAAGAGAAGATCTATCTGAGTGGTTTGAAATTAATGAAGATAGTCCTTATATGCTAATGGTTGCAAATATTCATAAAGGTAAAACTCTTAAAATGACGGATGAACAAAAAAAATTATTTGGTATTGATAAACTTAATATTAAAAGATCAGAAATACCAGCTGTTACGCATGTTGATTATTCTGCAAGAATACAAACTGTACACAAAGAAACAAATAAAAGATATTTTGAGCTAATTAAAAAGTTTAAAGAAAAAACAAGCTGTCCAGTAATTGTAAATACATCTTTTAATGTGAGGGGAGAACCAATTGTAAATACACCAACTGATGCCTTTAATTGTTTTATGGGCACTGAACTTGATAAATTAGTTATAGGTAATTGTTACTTAAAAAAAAAGGATCAAGATCCATCATTAAAAAAAGACTATAAGAAAGAATTTGAACTAGATTAATATCCTTGAATAATGATTATCTTTATTAATAAAAACTTAAGAAATAAATTTAATTTTTTAAAATATTTTACGGAAAAAAAAATAGAAAAGATTGCAAAGAAGTATTAAATAAAATAAAAAAATTGACACTAATAAGAGTTAATTATCAAAATCTAATAAAAAAACTGCCATTAGAAATAATTTATATTGATAAATCAAAAAAAAGAATTAACTTTTCAATATATAGATTAATATATAATAAATTATAATTTCAAATAATATGTTTAAAAAATATATACTTAGTTTTTTTATTGAGTTTCTTTACTTTTTAAGAATTAAGAAAAATTTTATTAGAAGGATAAAATTTGATTTAGGACTTAATAATATATTATTATTTCAAAAATCAAATTACCATACCGCATCAGATATACAGGAAGTTGAGTGTAAAGTTTTTTCACAACATGGAGAAGATGGTATTATTAATTATCTATTATTTAAAATGGGAATTATTAGACCTAATTTTGTAGAGATAGGAGTTGGTGACTATACAGAAGCTAATACAAGGTTTTTGTATGATCGCTTTTACCCAAAAGGGATAATTATTGATTGTGAAAAAAATCTCAAGGATAAAGTTAAGATTAACACAAATTTTTGGAAAGGCTCTTTATTGCCTATTGAAAAGCAAATAAATACAAAAAATATTAATGAAATCATATCTAGTAATTGTGATTTTGATGTAGATCTATTTAGTATTGATATTGATGGAATTGATTACTGGATTATAGATAAATTAGATCTTTCTAGTGTTAAAATATTTATAGCTGAATATAACCCAGTTTATGGATCGGATATGGAGGTAACAGTCCCTAATTTAGAAAATTTTAATAGAAAAGATTACCATTATTCTAATCTATGTTACGGCATGTCCCTAATAGCCTTAAAGAATATTATGATTAAAAAAAATTTTTATCTAATTGGAACCAACAGCACTAGAAATAATGCTTTTTTTATATCAGAGGAGTTCAAGCAAAGTGAGTATTTTCCAAATATTAAGATTAAAGATTTAGATTATTATACAGATTTTAATTACAGGGAAAGTAGAGATAAAAATAACAAACTAACTTACATCTCTGGTAAAAGTTGCATAAAAGAAATTAAGGAATGCAATGTTGTTGACTTAAAAGATAACAATAAAATAAAAAAAATTTCTGAATTATTATAAATATTATTCATTTAAAACATTTTTTTGATAATCAAAAGCATATTTTTCTAATCTTTTATTAAGAATTTTATAAGCATAAACTATTGACTTCAAATCACTTTTTTTATTATATTTACTAAACACCCAAATTAATTTTTTAGCTAATTCTTTGTGGTTATCAGGGTTGAAATAATATCCTTTACTAGGATTTTGTTCTTTGTGAATATGTATATTTGATAAAATAACTTTTTTACCCATCGATTTTGCTTGCTCAACACTACTACTACAACCTTCAAATTTAGAGGGATTTATTATTGCTATTGAGTGAAACATTAATGACATGACATCTAAGTAAGGGATTACGCCAAGATAAATATATCTATTACGAATATTATATTTATTTATTTTATTATTCAATTCCTCAAAATAATTTTTATGTCTGTGGTCATGTGGAAAACCAGTCAGCACTATATAAATATCTTTATCCTTATTTTCTTTTAAATATTTGAGTGTTTCAACAATTACATTATGATTCTTATGTTTCCAAAATTGATTAGGTATAAAAAAATAATTTTTAGGAATCTTATATCTACTATATAATTTTTTATAACTTAATATTTTTCTTTTAGCAGGTAAGTCAAAAACATAAGGATGCACTATTGTCTTATCATACTTAATAGGTAAAACTTTTTTAAGATCTTTCTCAGCATCTTTACTGCTTAGAATAATTTTACTAGAAGTTTTTGCGCTAATTAAAGTATTGATGTATTTAAAGATTCTATTTTTTAAAGTAAAATTTTTAGGATAGTAGATGTGTTGAAAATCTGGAATCCATGAAATACTTTTAATTTCACTTTTTGAGCCCAATCCAAAATTAAGACCGTGGGATAAAATTGATATATTTTTTTTCTTTAAAAAATTGTCATACTGACTGGACTTACCAAATAGAATAATAGACAATTTATTAAAAAGTCTAGCAAAAATTGTCTGCTTTATAAAAAAATCTGTAAAAAGTATATTCTTTTTTTCAATTTTATAATTTTTATAAACTTTTTTAAAATCTTTAGAAATAATTATCAAAGGTTCAATTTTTTTATTTTTTAAAAACTTAAATGAATTTGTAATATTTGTTATTACATTAAAACCTCCCAACCATTTTAAATGATTGTAATTTACTAGAAAACCAACTCTTTTCATTTTATTTATTTTATTTATCTAAATAGTTTTTAATTAGATTAAAAAAATATTTGATATCTCTCTCTTTTAAGTTTGTATTGGAGGGTAAAACTAGAGACTTTTCAAAAATTTCCATACTTACTTTTCTCTCTCCTTTGATATATTTGGAGTTGAATTTTTTTAAGTGTGACATTGGCCAAAATCCTGATCTTACTTCTATACCTTTTGTTTGAAGATGCATTGCTAATCTAATGACTTCGTTTTTATTTAATTTTTTAAAATAAACACTATTTAGCCAATAAACTGGTTTATTTCCTTTGATTATCATTTGCGTAGAGTAAAAATTTTTTTCATTAAAAATTTTTCTATAGTAAGAGCCAACTTTCCTTTTTTTAATTAAAGTATCATTTTTAAATTTTTCTATTTGAGCACGACCTACTGCACCTAACAAATGAGGCATAAGATAGTTATACCCTTCTCCATCAGAATAATATTTTTTCCAATACGGATCTTTCCTTCTTCTAAAAGGGGCATTTCTCGATGCTAATAAACAAATTTTCTCAAATAGTACTTTATTGTCAGTGGATATAATTGCTCCCTCACCTACACCAACCATTTTTTCAGACCTTGTTGAAAAAACACTTACATCACCCAGGGAACCAATTTTTTTAGTACCAATTTGTGCACCTAAAGCTTCACTCGCATCTTCGATTAAACATATTTTGTATTTTTTGCAAAGTTTTAAAATTTTTAAAGTATCTCTAGCTGGATGCCCATAAACATGCACTAACTGTAAAGCTTTAGGCTTATATTTTTTGATTGTTTTTTCAAGAAGACTTACATCAATTCCTAGCGTGTCTCTCTCAACTTCTATTATTATAGGCATTGAGCCACACTGCGCAACACTCGATATATTGGAAACGCAAGTAAAATTTGGTATCACCACATTGTCTTTATTTCCACATCCTATACTTTTTAAAACGAGATGAAGAGCTGCTGTACCACTTTGTACGGCTAATGAATACTTTCTATTTACTGTTTTTGAAAACTTTTGTTCAAATATTTTTGTATGGTAACCATTTGATGATAGCCATGTGGATTTCAACACATCCATCACATATGTGCTTTCTTTTTTGGAAATATTGGGACTATTGATTAAGTATTTCATATTAAATTTTTTCAATCTTATATTTTAAATTTATAAAATAATCTATTTATACATTTTATTTAAAAAATTAAATTATTGCAATTATAGATTTAATTTATCTATTTTTTACTTAATAAAGGCCCTTACCAATAATATCTATAATTCGCACAATAGAATCAGTGAAATAGTAGAAGTCTTTATTGAGATTAACCTCAGTTTTTTTAAGTCTATTTTTCATAAATTAAAGTAAGTTTAAAGAGTATATGTAAACAGTATTAGCATTATTATCATCACTTTGTATATTTTTTTGTTAGTAATAATTGTTTTTTTAATTTAAAGATTTAGATTAATTAAATGTATAATAACGAACCTTCATCCTTTTGTACACTTGGAAGCTATCCAGTTCATAAAGAAATGATTGGATTATTAATTTCAATTTCTATACATCACCCTGGTGTAAAGATTTATTGTATCTCTGACTTAAAAACTAAAAAATTTATTGAAAATTTTTTATATAAAATTGATATTAAGATTTATTGGAAAACTTTATTAGATAAATATTCACATCAAAAGTACATTAGAGTTAAAAAATCCAATTTCCAAAAAGAATTTTTAAGTTATAAAACAAATGCAATTAATTTTGCTCTTGCAAATGAAAAAGACACTATGTTCCTAGATACTGATATTGTGGTTTTAAATAAGATAAAAGGTGTTAACTTTAAAAAAAAATTAGGTTTATCTCCACATTTTATTAATGCTGTAACAGCAAAAACTTATGGTTTTTTCAATACGGGCTGTGTTTGGACTAAAGATAAAAATTTTACAAAAATATGGAAAAAAGAAATCAAAAATTCAAATTACGTCGACCAAGAATGTATGGATAAAATTTCAAAAATATATAAATCAAATATTTTTTATTTTCCTGACAATTATAACTTCACATGGTTTAGATCTTTGCATGCTAAAAAAAATGTTAATATAAAAAATAAAATAATTTCAAAAAAAAACAATATATTGTTTGATGGTAAGGATATCAAATTTGTGCATTCTCATTTTCCGCAAACTTCCAATATGCACTGGTATAAAAAATTCAATCAATTGATAATAAAAAAACTATACGCATCTTCAATGATTTATGAATTAATTTGTATTTATGTTATGATGAGAAAAAGTTGGTTTATAACAATAGGTAAATCAAATAATTTAAATCTAAAAAATATTCTACTAAAAAAAAATTTTCTTACATTGAATTTTTTTTTTAGAAAATATTTAATCTTTATTTTATTTAGATCCTTAATAACTTTGACGAGAAAGCTTAATTAATTTAACAAATAATTACTTTTACTGATCCTAATTTATCAACTCTACCAGTATATAATCCTTTACCCATAATAGGAACAACACCTACAGTTGAACCAGTAAAGACATAAAAATTTTTGTTAATATTTATTTTATCTTTTTTTAATTTATTTAAAACAAACCTAAGTGAATTAAGAGGGTTTATATACACGGTACTGGTATTGCCATTTACACTTTGTTTAATTTTTTTATTAGAAATATTTGTTTTTAAATTTCCAATATCAATCTTTTTGTATTTTTTTTTGGTTCCAATCAAAAACTTAACATTTGCTCCAAAATCACTACATAAATCTCCAAACGAAGTAATTCCCTTTTTTCTTTGTCTATAACCAACAATTTCTATGCAGGGAGCCATATGAGATATGTGTTTTGAAACATTTTTCATAGTTATTGTATCTATCGATATAAAAAATGATTTCTTTATTAAATAGCAAACCTCAACTTCTATACCTAGAGTTGATTTATTAATTTTTACTTTTGTTCCAGTTCTTAAAAAATTTCTCTTATAAACTGAAGCATAAAAAGGCTCTTTTTCTTTGAGTTTCTTAATTACAGATATACCGGTACCTGCTGCTTTAAATCCAACAATTGGTTCTTTAATTTTGCTTTCACACATTATTCTAAGTTTTTGGGCTTCACTTATTTTTTTTGTATATTTTAAAGGGAGTGGAGCAATTATTTTATCATTAATAAATGCGTTAACTAATTTATCTGCTGTTTTTTCTAATAGTGATTTTTTCATTACGGGATGTTTAATATAGTTGCAGGGTCTAGTCTAGTACCAAACCAATTAAGTCTTATGTCAAGATGAGGCCCAGTTGATCTCCCAGTTGTTCCGATTGTTGCAACAATATCTCCTTTTTTTACATGGTCACCAACGTTTACAAAAATTTTATCCATATGCATATATAAAGTTGAAATTCCA
>MDTF01018868.1_pt1 | contig 10920 bp, 10 predicted proteins | sample 811191 | NCBI WGS metagenome assembly MDTF01 (sample SAMN05326649, study PRJNA326480) | marine metagenome | isolation source: seawater | place: Southern Ocean | collected 2011
CACATAAATGTTGCAAATGATCTACTTAAAAATGGTAATGCTTATAAATGTTACTGCTCTGCTGAAGAAATAGAAGATCAAAAGAAACGAGCTAGGCAAAAAAAACTACCTTTTACATACAATAGAAAATGTAGAGAATTGAGTGAAATAGATGCTCCAAATGATATTCAACCAGTTGTAAGATTTAAAAGTAAAATCGAAGGTTCTTCAATACTAAAAGACCTAGTGCAAGGAGAGGTGGAGATAGACAACATTACTATAGAGGATTTTATTATTCTAAGAAAAGATGGAACCCCAACATATAATTTATCAGCTACTGTTGATGACTATCAAATGCGTATGACACATATTATTAGGGGTGATGATCATAAAATTAATACCTTTAAACAGATCCAAATATACTTATCAATGAAATGGGACTTACCAAATTTTGCGCATATTCCTTTAATTCATACTTTGGATGGGAAAAAATTATCTAAAAGAGACAATGCATCGACTCTGGATGACTATTCTAAAATAGGAATAATGCCAGATGCTCTAAGGAACTACTTATTAAGATTAGGTTGGTCATATAAGGACAAAGAAATATTTTCTTTAGATGAAAGTATTGAGTATTTCAATCTTGAGGGAATAGGAAAATCACCATCAAAATTAGATATGAGCCGTATATTATCAATGAATGAACATTACATAAAGAATATTAAAGAAGAAGAACTTTATGATCATCTTGTTCAATACTGTGAACTTTACAAAGAAAAAATTCCAAAGAAGAAAGAAGATAAAATTAAGCAATCTTTAACTTTTTTAAAGAATAAAGCTAAAACTTTAGAGGATATATATAATAACTCTAAATATATTATATTTGATGAAGTAAGTTTTAATCAGGAGGATTTAAAACTTATTGATGATAAAACAAAGAAAATTATAGCAAATTTTAATAGCAAAATTTCGGTATTAACTAATTTAAGCAAATTTACATTAGAACCAATAATTAATGACCTAATTAAAGAGTATGAAACGAACTTTAAAGGTGTAGGGCAACCATTAAGGGTTATATTAACTGGTTCTAAATTTGGACCTGGTATTTATGACATCATTATATCTTTGGGTAAAGACGAAGTGGAAAAAAGATTAGGAAACAAGATATTGAGTTAAGACTAAAGCGGACTCCTCAGCAGAAGATGTCCTAGATCTAATATTGTCAATTGTTTTCTTACAACTAACTAATTGTTTATTAATAAGTTCTTGATTTTGAAGTAAATAAGATACACTTCTATATATCTCATCTGCATTACACTCATCTTGCAAAAGTTCGGGAATAACTTCTCTATCGTTAATGATATTAATAATATTAGCAAATTTTACTTTAACTAAAAATTTAAAGATTATAAAATTAATAAAGTTCAATTTATAAATTATTATTGATGGAATATTAGCATTGCAAATTTGTAATGAAATTGTACCAGACTTTGCTACAGCAAAAGTTGATTTAATTAATGTTTGTAATTTTATACTTTCATCTGAAATTATATCAATATTATCAATATTATAATCCTTAATATTATTTATAATCGAATTTTTATTGTTATGTGTTGCATGAAATACAAATAAGAAATCTGATGATTTAGCATTCATCAATTTAATAAAATCAATAAGTATTGGTAAAAGCACATTAGTCTCTGAATCTCTACTACCAGGAAATAAAGAAATAATCTTTTTATCTTTTGATATTAGATTGTTTAAAACTGTTTTTCCAATATTCTGATTTTGTAGTAAAGGATGCCCAACAAAAGTATTATTTATATTTTCATCATCAAAATATTTTTTTTCAAAATCAAATAACAAAAGGATATGATCAATAAATTTTTTCATTTTTTTTACTCTACCTTTTCTCCATACCCAAATTTGTGGCGCAACATAATGAATAGTTTTTATATGATTATTAATCCTCTTAACACGTTCAGAAACCCTAAGAGTAAAATCAGGGCTATCAACAGTAAATAAAATATCTGGTTTGAATTTAATTATTTCTTCTACAGTCGTATTAATTATTTTTCTAATTTTAAATATATTAAATAAAACACTGGTAAAACCAAGGTATGTAATTTCTTTTAGATCAAATATTGTTTTGATATTGAGTGATTTAAGGTGAGAACCACCCACAGATAAATATTCAATATTAGGATCAATTTTTTTAAGTTCTGATATTACAGATGAAGCTATTTTATCTCCAGATGGTTCACCAGTAACAATAAATATTTTCTTCATATTATGTTAATAAAAATTTTGTACTTATTAGCAAATTGGATACATTTTTTCTTATCTAAAAAAATATTTTGTTTATGCCTTAATACAACACCTTTCAACCCTGCTTTTAGACAGTCTATAAGGGTATCAAGACCAATAGTGGGCAAATCGATGCGCAAATCCTGCTTTGTTTTGGGAAGTTTGATTAATATACCTTCTTTTACGTTAGTGGGTTTAATAGTTTGTAACATTTTTTTTGTTCCAGTTAAAGTTTCGGTCTTAATAACTTTTCCATTTCTTATAACTAGTCCTTGAACATGATTATGAGCATTAAGTTTGTTGAGATATTGTTTCCCTTTTATAATGTCAAACATATCATTTTTATTTGGTTTGATTCTTGAGTAATTTCCTTTATTTAATGAAAGTTCAGGACTAAATGTTGTAGCATTTATTACGCTAATTTTTTCTTCTTTTAATATATTAACTATGACTTTAATAATTGCAGCATCTCCCAGTTTGGCTGCTTTAACTATTTTTGGTAAATAAAAAAAACCTTTGATATCCATCCTTAAAGTTGAAAATTTTGGTTTATTAATTTTTCCTGCAAATAAAACTTTATTACATTTAAATAGTTTCATTAATTTAATCATTTTACCAAATTCACCAATGCTAATTCTGTTAGAATTTTTCTCTTTTTTAAAACTATTTTTTTTAGATAGATCAATTATAAAGTGACTAATCTTTTTTTTTCTTATGTCTTCTAAAACTTTATTAGGGAAGTCAGTATCACCTAATATAAGACAAATCATATTTTTATATTGAATGAGGTGTGCAAATAGCTCTTTTTTTATCTTTATCAATAAAGTCAATAACATCTTGCACTAGAGGATTTTCTTTATATTTGTTATCAAGATTTACTAAATTTTCTGAAAGATTTTTTGTTTTAAAAATTTCTTTATATGCTTCAGTTAGTGATAAGATTTCTTTATTTGGAATATCTTTTCTTCTTAAACCTATTAAATTTAACCCTTGTAATATGCATCTATTTCCAAAAGCCATTCCATATGGGATAACATCCTTTACAACACCACACATACCACCAATCATGGCCATCTTACCGATTCTAGTAAATTGCTGAACAGCAGAGTTTCCTCCAATAACAACATTATCTTCTATCTGCGCATGACCACCTAAGGGAACATTGTTGGCAATAATTACATTATTACCCACTATACAATCGTGAGCGACATGGGAAGAAACCATAAATAAACAATTATTTCCAATTTTAGTTTTTCCTCCACCACCAATAGTTCCAGGATTAATTGTTACATACTCTCTAATTTTATTATTAGAGCCGATCACCAAACTAGTCTCTTCTCCTTTATACTTTAAATCCTGAGGGTCATTTCCTATTGATGCAAAAGGGTAAATTATAGTACCTTTATCAATAGAAGTGTTTCCATTAATATTTACTTGAGCATGTATTGTTACATCATCATGGATTGTAACATTTGGTCCAATAACGCTGTATGCTCCTATAATTGCTTTAGAGGATATGTTAGCTTTTGGATTAATTATAGCTGTATTATGTATCATTTATGTCTACCGTCTCTTATAAATTTTCTAAAACCCTTAGCGGGATATCCCATTACTTTTGAATTATCAGGAATATCTTTAACAACACCGCTACCGCCACCTATTTGAACATTATTGCCAATTTTTAAGTGTCCTGAAATGCCAGCCTGACCACCTATCACAACATTGTTTCCAAGAATACTACTCCCAGCAATTCCAACTTGTGCCGTAATAATTGAGTTTTCTCCAATTTTAACATTATGAGCTATATGTATTTGATTATCTAAAAAAGTATTTTTGCCTATAACTGTATTAGACATTGACCCCCTGTCTATAGTTGATCCACAGCCTATTTCACAATTATCTTCTATAACAACCATTCCAATATGGGGATACCTCAAATTTTTGTTATTAATTGGAAAAAAACCAAAACCATGTTTACCAATAACACAATTATCTAAGATATTAACATTGTCGTTTATTATTGTATTTCTAATAATAACATTTGAACCTATAGAACAATTATTTCCAATTGAAACGTTTTGTTCAATTAAAGTATTGTGACCAATTGAACAATTAGAACCAATTGAAACATTACTGCCAATTAGGATATTTTTTCCAAATTTAACTTTATCTTTAAGTTTTGTTTCCACAATACTAACCACAGTATTATCAAAGTTATCATTTATTGAGCTGGGGTAAAATTTTGCTGTAATTTTGGATGTTGAAACTAAAACATTTGTTACAAGTAAAGGTTGGCAGTTTTTTGGCAATAAATTTTTTAAATCTTCAGTTGTTATACAAAATGATGCTTTAGTATCATTTGCTGCATCTTTATATTTTTTTGAGTGAAAAAAAGTAATTTCATTTTTATTAGAGTTAAATAAATCCTTTATATCTACTATCTTGTGATCGTCTAAAATCTGGGGCACTGTAATATTAAGAATCTTAAAAATATCAGAAATTTTAAAAGGACCATTATTTTTAAAAAAAGGATTAGTCATTAGTTTTATTTTACCAAAGATAAATATTATTAGTTATCAAAAATTGTTGCTAATTATTTCTTATCGACAATAGTGGCTGACCATAGAGCATCGGCCATTTTTTTTTCATTAACAAATGCCTCACCTTTATACTTCCAAACTCTACCGTGGGTTCTTATAGCTTGAATATTTAGTTTTAGTTTGCAGCTGGGAATAACCGGACTTCTAAATCTTGCTTTTTCAATACCCATAAGGAATACTAATTTGTTATCATACGTTTCTTTGTCAATTCCATGCGCTGTTAACGCTGCTGCAGCTTGACCAAATGCTTCAACAATTAAAACACCTGGCATAACTGGATTACCTGGAAAATGACCTTGAACAAAAAAGCTATCAGTTTGAACATTAACAATAGCAGTGGCAGAAGATAATTTTTTTATATCGTAAAGTTCATCAATTAAGAGCATAGGCTCTCTATGTGGAAGTAAATCAATAATTTGTTGTTTATTCAAAAAATTTTTTATCACTTGATTTTATATTTTTTAATATTTTTATTTACTAATTCAATTATTGGTTTCGTAATATCAAGATCAGTTTTACCGATAACAAGGTTATTTTTTCTTAATATCAGAGATATTGACTCGTCTTCAGAATATTTGATCAAAATAGGATTTATTAATTCAAGTAATTTTTTAGTATTATCATTTCTAATCTTTTTATAATTTTTGATTTTACTATTTCTATCATCATTATATTTTTTAACTTCAAGCTTTAATTCATTAAATTTTACCTTGAAATCATCAGCTGTAAGTATATTCTTTTGAGAAATTAACGTATTCTCTTTTTTTTTTAATACTTCTTTTTCTTTTTCAAATATTATTAAATTTTTACTTTTTATGTCATCTAATTGTTTTAAAACACTTAAACCCGGCTTTGAGGTTGACATAACAATATCAAGATCAACAAAAACTATAGTATTTTTTGCATATAAATTATTAATTATAGAAAAAAATAGTAAAGTACTAATTAATAATAATTTTTTCATTAAAAAGTTGTACCAAGATTAAACCTAAAAGATTCTACAATATCAGTTTTATCTCTTGTTAATACTTCAGATAGAGAAAAATTTAATGGCCCAATTGGTGTGAAAAAATCAACAGCTATACCTGCAGCAGATCTAATTTTACCTCCATTATCTAAAGTTGAATTATAATCTGTACCCCAAACATTTGCTGCATCTAAAAAAACTGAAAAATCTATATTTTGAAAAGTAGGAAGGATTTGAGGCAATGTTGTTTTTATATTAATTGCCATAATATAATTACCTCCAATAAATTCCTTACCATCTTTTGGACCAATTTTTCCAGACTCGAAACCTCTTAATTTACTAGATGGTATAAATAATCTATCTGACACTTTAACATTTTTTCCCGATAACGAATTGCTTGATACTATATAGAAACCAAATGATGCAATATTTTCATTTAACCATTCGGAATATGTTTTGTAATCATATGTATTAGTTAGTGTATTACTTTTATTGATTAATGGTATTTTCTGTTTGAATTTACTTCTGTAACCATCATTTGTTTGGTATTTTTGATTTCTCTTATCATAATCTAGAGTATAATTAAAAAAGGTATCAAAATATGACCCCTCTTGTTTTTTGATACTAGTAGAAGCCTTTGAGGATGTTGTTAATTTCTCAGAGAATACTGAAAAACCTCGATTTAAATAAAGATCATCATAATATTCGAAGCCACTCCCTAGTGTTATACCGGTTTTATTGGACTCATAACCGTAGTTCGACATACGATCTGTGATTGTACTTTGTAGAGATAGGTTAAGTGATCTATTTGAACCATTATAATTTGGGTTATTTAAGGAAACAATACCTTTAACTGACTCTGCAGTAAAAGATATATCTGATCCAAAACCAATACCTCTACCAAGAAAATTATTTTCTTTAACAGCAAAGCCAACCGTACCACCGTTAGTTCCTATACCAGCGCCAGCACTAATTTCTCCAGTAGGTTTTTCATTAACAGTAATATTAATAATCTTTAAACCGTTTGAAGATCCATCTTCAATTTTAGATTCAACATTGCTAAAAAAATTTAGCCCTTTAAGGTTATTTAGGGTCCTATTATGTAATAATTCATTAAAAGCATCTCCCTCGTCTACAGAAAAATTATTTCTTATAACCTCTTCTTGAGTAATATTATTTCCAAAAATATTAATCTGCTCGACGTAAAATTTATCAGACTCTTCTATGTTAAAAGTAAAATTAATTAAGTCATCTTTAATTACTTCATCAACTGATGCTTTTAAAAACTCATATTGTTCAGACAAAACAATTTTATCAATTTTTTTTAAGATATCATTAACAGAGTTAAGTGAGTATGGTTTACCTTTGAGTTTTGAAAATAATGAATTTAAAGCAATAAAGTTAACTTCATCATAGTCGATTGGTAATTTTAATACTATATCATTAAAAAAATATTTTTTTCCAGATGATATATTGTAGATAAGTTCAAATTTATCTTCTCCTAAATAATTAGCAAACGACGAATTAATGCTAACATTAAAATATCCTTTATTTTTATAAAAACTGGTTAATAATTTTTGATCTAAAACAATCATTCTTTCATTAAGATATTTTTTTCCAGAAACTATTTTCCAAATTTTATACTCTTCGCTGACTATGACGCTCTTGAGCTTACTATCTTTAAATTTTTTATCTCCAATAAATGAAATTTTTGTGACTTTAGCTTTAGTACCAAGATCAATATTGTAAAAGACATTTACTTTATTGTCACCGAGGTCTTCAACAGTTGAAGAAATTTTTGAAAAGTAGTAACCTAAATTTTTAAGGTAATTTAATATTAATGTTTCATCTTTATTAGCTAAGTTGTCATTAAAAGCAGATCTATCCTTTAAATTTAAAACCTCGTAAATCGCATCTTCAGTTTTTTTTCTTTTTACACCATCTATAAATATGTTTTGGATTATTGGATTTTCTACAACATTGATAATTAATCTTTTATTTTCAAATTTAATAGATACATCTTTAAAAAAACCTGTTTTAAATAGTTTTTTTAAAATTTTATTAATTCCTTTTTCATCAAAAAATGATTCATCAGAAATTTCTGTAAATATTAAAATAGTTTCATTAGAAATTCTATCATTTCCATTTATTATAATATTGTCAAAATTTTTAGATTCTAAAGACAGGATTAGAAAAAAATAAATAAAAGCAGATTTTAGAAAAAATTTAAACATAAACATCTTATACACACATGGTGTTAACTTTCAAACTTACATAATTTGCTAATTTATTAACTTGTTCAACGTTTTTTGGTGTAATTCTCTTTAGTTTCTTAAATTCTTTAAGTATGGTGATTCTAAGTAATATTTTTGAGATATCTGTAAATTTAATATTTTTTTTTAAAAAATTATGAACTAATGCATCGTTTGCACTCACTATAACAGTCTCAAATAAAGAATCTTTGTTAGTTAATCTATTAATTACTTTAATTACAGGAAATCTATTTTTATCTACAGGTTTCAAGTTTAAGTTATTTAAAATATTAATATTCAGTGGGTTTGAATAAATATTTTTTTCATAGTTAGGATAGATTGAATTAAATATTGGAATAGTCATATTGGTATCATGAACAAGAATTTTGGATAACCCATTATTAAACTTAACAATTGCATGTAGATATGACTGAGGGTGAATTAATATTTTAAGTTGATCATATTTAAAGTCAAAAATTTTTTTTGCTTCAATGATTTCAAAAACTTTATTCATCATTGTAGCTGAATCAATTGAAATTTTTTTACCCATCGACCAATTAGGATGTCTTAAGGCTTGTTGTGGTGTGATATTTCTAAATTTGCTTAATGGTAGTTTCCTGAAAGGGCCACCAGATGCTGTAATATAAATTTTTTCTAAATTTTTATTTTCAGCTTGATTCAGTAATGACCAAATTGAAAAATGTTCAGAATCAATGGGAATAAATTTAGTTTTATGTTTAATAATATTCTTTTTAATTAAAGACCAGCCACATATAATTGATTCTTTATTTGCAATAGCAATAGTTTTTGTAAATCTTATTACATCCAATGTCGGTTTCAATCCCTCAAATCCAGAAATAGCACTCATTGTGTAATCAATTTGTTTATTCTTAAATATTTTTTTTAATGAACTAAAATCATTATAAACAATAACGTCTTTATTTTTCAAAATTTTTTTAGCACTCAAGTAAGATTTATTATTAGTGATAATTACATTTTTTACGTCAAAGAATTCAATTTGCTTTATAAGTTTTTTATAATTTCTATTAGCCGTAAGTAACTCTATCTTAAATTTATTTTTATCTTTTTTAATAATGTTTATAAGAGATGTTCCAATTGATCCAGTTGATCCAAAAATTGCTATTTTTTTCATATTATAAATAATTAAATAATAAAATCCCCAAAGGTATAGCAAAAATTATACCATCTATTCTATCAAGAAAACCTCCATGGCCAGGCAGTATATCACTGGTATTTTTAACTTTTGCTTTTCTTTTAAGGTAAGAAATAAAAAGATCTCCTAATTGAGAGGTTAACGATATTATTATTGTAATAAATATTAACGATGAAATTGCATGTTCTATTAAATGGTTAGGAAAAAAAGGAATTAGACATAGTGCAAATAGAAAAGATCCTAAAGCTCCAGATATAGTTTTATTTGGACTAATTTTTGTAAGCTTTTTACCTTTAAATGTTTTGCCAATTACCAAACCACCAATATCAGATAAGATAGCAACAAGAATAGAGTAAGCAAGATAGGTCTTTAAATTAATATAATAAGATTCTATAGAAAATATTAAATAAACTAATATTGATAAATATACTAATGAAATAGATTTATATAAAAATCTTAAAAATTTTTCTTTGATAGATTCTTTTTTTAATATTTTTGATATCAATGCATAAAACTCTATCCATGCAATCATGGCTATAACAATCAATGAGATAATCATTATATAAGAATAAAAATACATAAAGATTAATAAAGTTACTAAAATTAATGAAGTAAATATTCTTTTTTTAAGTTCAGGTTTCATTAAATTGATCCAAAATTTCTTTTAATGTGCTTAAATTTATTTAAAATTTTTCTAAAATCTTTTTTTTTGAAATCGGGCCAAAGTTTTTTTTCAAAAAAAATTTCTGTATATGCTAATTGCCAAAGCATGAAATTACTTAATCTTTGAGTATCGCCAGTCCTTATTAGTAAATCTGGATCTGGCATATTGTTAGTAAATAAATTTTTATCTATATTTTTTTTACTAAATTTAATATTTTTTTTATTAATCAGTTTTACAGAGTTTAATAGTTCATTTCTAGATCCATAATTTAAAGCTACATTAATTTGTATACCTAGGTTTTGTAATGTTCTTTTTTGAGATATTTTTATTAACTTTTTAAGTGGTAATGGTAGTCTACTTAATTCACCAATAAAATTAAGTTTAATTTTTTTTTCAACTAATTTATCAATTTTTTTACTTAAAAAATTTTCTAATAACTTAAAAAGGAAATCTATTTCTTTTTGAGGTCTTTTCCAGTTTTCTGTGGAAAATGTATAAAGTGTTAAATGTTTAATGTTTTGTTCAACGCATTCTTCTATAATTGTTTCAACTGTATTTAAACCAGTTCTATGTCCTGAGTTTCTTGAACCTTTGTGTTTAAGCCCCCATCTTCCGTTTCCATCCATAATGATGGCAACATGTTTAACTGGGTTCATATGGTCATTATTTCTTTTTCTTTGTCTTCTACTCTTTGATCTATATTTTTAATGTGTTCATCTGTGAATGCTTGTACTTTTTTTTCATTTTTTTTTTCATCATCTTCACTAATTTCTTTAACTTTAACTAAATTTTTTAAATTATCATTAGCTTCTCTTCTGATATTTCTTATTGAAATTTTGCACTTTTCACCCATAGACTTAATCAATTTTTTAATCTCATTTCTTCTCTCTTCATTTAAATCTGGCACAGGTAATCTAATTAATTGGCCATCTATTTGTGGATTTAAACCAAGCTCAGATTTTTTAATAGCAGAATCA
>MDTF01016591.1_pt1 | contig 10918 bp, 3 predicted proteins | sample 811191 | NCBI WGS metagenome assembly MDTF01 (sample SAMN05326649, study PRJNA326480) | marine metagenome | isolation source: seawater | place: Southern Ocean | collected 2011
TCCCTTGGCCATACAATACGCGGCGACATAGCTCTCACCCTGAATCGCCGCCAGTGAACACATATTGACGATCGCTCCGCCGCCGCTAGCGGCCATAGCCGGTATCGCCTTGCGACAGCCAAAAAACACACTGTCTACGTGCACCGACATAGTAAACCGGTACTCATCGGTAGTTTGATTTTCTGGATTACCCACTTTCACCACACCGGCATTGTTAACTAAGATATCGAGTTTGCCATAGCGCTCGACGGTCTCATCGATCACCTCGCTCCACCGAGCCTCATCGCGCACATCTTGGTGCATAAAATGACCACCAATCTCTTCGGCCAACGCACGGCCCTCATCATCGGCAATATCAGTTACTACAACCTGCGCGCCCTCGGCGGCAAACAATCGCGCATCTGCCGCGCCCAAGCCCATAGCAGCACCCGTAATAATCGCTACCTTGCCCTTTAGTCGATCCATAATACACCTCTAAAATTTGTTGACCGGGCATCTTACAAGGATGCACATTGTCGATTAAAAGATAGCCTCTTTTGTGGCGATCGTCTTGCTACCACGAGGCATAATTCAGCTGCGCAAAGGAGTGGTCTTTTCCGCACTTCGTATGCCGCTGATACATTATTGGCAAACTGTTGGGGTCGTAGTCAAGCTAAACAGAGAATAAACCTCACCACGAGCTACCGACGTTGACAGTATCTCTAATTCGGACTGTGCAGATGAATGTCTTCTCAGAGCGATTTGAAGGGCTGTATGCTGCGTATTTTTGTTTCAACAGTATCGCGCTGGGCAAGCGCTTACCAATGTTGCGCCAGTTTTCTTCATTATTAATTAGTTACGATTGACGCTTGACAGTTAATAAAATTACTGTAACTGTATGCATGTACAGCTACACTAATGATGTCTACAAAACTTGCGTTGCGAGTAATTTTATAAACCAACGTCCTAGCCGCACTCGCCATCGTTTAAGCAATGGAAATCCTACATGATTGACCACCAAACGTCGCGATACTCGCTGTGATGCAGCCATCGACTGCCCAAGCGAAAGGAAGCGAACATTTGCGCACCTGCCAAGGTTATAGTCGCGGGCTGAGAATAGCTGACCTCGAGTTGGGTTATTACCCACATTTGGACGATAAAATACGAGCCTCAATAGCATCCTCGCAGCGCCGCAACCGCGAATTTTCCGCGCCCTACCGCTGCACTACTCCAACCATTTCGACTGTGCAGTAAATTTATGCAACAAAACTGGCTAGACAACGACGTCACCCGCCTCTCCGAGGGTTTTCCAGAAAAGATGGTGTTACTGGACTGTGAGACTACGGGTGGCAATGCCACGCGACATCGGATTATTGAAATCGGCGTACTGGTGGTAGAGAACGGTGTCGTATTGGAAACCTGGCAAACCTTTTGCGATCCGCAAACGGCACTCCCCCCGATGATCCAACGTATAACAGGTATTACCCCATCCATGCTGCTTGGCGCACCGACCTTTGGCGAGATTTCGGAGCGACTACTGGGACTGATTGGCGATCGTACACTGGTTGCACACAATGCGCGCTTTGACTATGGATTTATAAAAAACGAATTCAAACGCAGCGACGTTCGCTTCAACGCCAAAACGCTTTGTTCGGTCAAGTTTAGTCGTATTTTATATCCGCAATTTCGTCGTCACGGGCTCTCGGAAATCATAAAACGCTTTGATTTACAGATCGAAAATCGCCATAGGGCGCTCGACGATGCACAGATGATCTACCATTTTTTTCGCAAATCGTCGTCGCTATTTGCTGTTGAAGAAATCGCCGCGGTGTGCCAAACACTACTGCAAAAACCGGCCATGCCGCCGTTATTACGCGCCAGCGATATTGAAAAATTGCCGAGTAGCCCGGGGGTTTACTATTTCCACAACGAGGCCGGTGAACTGCTCTATGTCGGCAAGAGTGTGCATATTCGCAACCGCGTGCTCAGTCACTTCAGTCAGGATCACAGTAATCCAAAAGATTTGCAGATCAACGCAAAAATCAGTGCTGTCGACTACCATCGCACGCCCTCAGATTTTGGTGCGCAGTTGCATGAAAGTTACCAGATCAAGACTCTTAGCCCCCTCTACAATCGGCGTCTGCGAAAGATCAAGCGTCTATTTCACTACCGCACCATCGAAGATCATCGCGGTTACCATCGACTTAAGATCGAGGTCCTAGACAGCCATATTGCAGACGCCAGTACCGGCCTATTTAGGTCGCCGAGACAAGCATCGTTAAAGCTCGAAAAGCTTGCCGATGAGCATCTGTTGTGCCACAAACTTCTCGGCCTTGAGGGCGCATCCGGGAGCCTTAACAACCGCCCATGTTTTCGTGCGCAGTTGAAAAAATGCCTCGGTGCTTGCCACGGAGCAGAATCTGCCGAGACCTATAATCGGCGTCTAGCGGAAGCTCTGGCCGATTACCAGATAGCCATCTGGCCATGGCCATCGGCGATTTTAGTCGAAGAGCGAGATCCTACGGACGTCGACCACTGCGCCTTTCACTTGATCGATCGTTGGCGATATCTGTCCAAACTGAGTGGCATCGACGAACTCTATGAGGCAGGTTATCAACCCCTACCGGTGAATAGCGAAACGTGCCACCCGCAGCCTGGCGGTAGTTTAAATATCGCGCCTAACTGCGCGCCCGAGACGGAGCATACTGCGGGGCTGGATCTGACAAAAAATCAGCCAGAGCAGCAACCGTTTGATCTAGACACCTATTTTATTTTAGTGCGCTTTTTACTCGATCGTAGACGAATGGAACTCAACAACCTGGTGGTATGGCCACTACAATCACTGCCTTGCGACAATTTTTAACCTGACTGCGAAAAGAGCGTGAACCACGCACTAGAAGTCCACGGCGCTGGTGTAGCGCCGTATCAAAAGCCTGCACAAAGACCCTAAAAAACTCCCCATAGGCCAAGCACTAGAGCATTTTTTGGCGTTCTCGAGCAAAGTTTTTCTCTTGTCTTAATACATTTCTTGTCGCCTTGAAGACCGTCAAAGCTGGATCGGCAACACCGCTGCGTCCAAGCGATTCCATTTGTCCGTAATACCAAAATTGCACGGCAAATGCGGCAACTGTGCGGAACAGTTTCAATCGCTCCAAAAATCGCAAGGGTCGCGGAAATAACGACATCTGGTGTTCGTAACTAGGCAAACTAGACAGCCCCGCGATCAATTGTGCCGGAGCGTCGGTCATTACACACATTGGCCGACCAATGCCTATGAGGTCGACGCCGCCCGACGCAAGAGCTTCGCGCATGGCGGCACTGTTGCGAAAACCGCCGGTCACCATTAACGGTATCGACACATTAACGCGCATCGCCAGTGCAAAGTCGACAAAGTAAGCCTCCCTTTGTAAGGTCGATGTGGCAACGGCCTGCAATTCTTCACTCTCAAGACCCGCTAGGCCAAGTAATTTTGGCTGTTCATATGTACCACCAGAAATTTCAATCAAATCGACACTGGCTGCCTCCAGCCAACCGACGACCTGCAGACTGTCAGTGAACGAAAATCCACCTTTTTGAAAATCTGCGCTATTTAATTTAATCGCTAGCGGAAAATCACTGCCAACTTCGGCTCGTACGGCCGCCACTGCCTCTAACAATAACCGAGCGCGATTTGCCAATGACCCACCGTACTGGTCGTCGCGTCGATTGGTCCGCGGGCTTAAAAACTGCGACAGTAGATAGCCGTGTGCGGCATGTAACTGCACGCCGGTAAAACCGGCTTCCTTGACCACACCGGCGCAGAGTGCGAAGCGTTTGATAATGGACTCTATCTCGGCAATAGTAAGCGGTTGAGGCTGCCCGAACTGGCCACCTGGTAGCGCCACCTTGACGGCTGAAGGCGCCTTGGGTTGGGCATTGATTAACTTCGGCGTCTGACGCCCTGCATGGCTAATTTGCGCCCAAAACTGGTTGCCACTGCGGGTTGCCGCACTCGCCCAATTCTGTAACGCACACTGCATACCGAGGTCGGGGGCGCAGTCAATAACGACGTTGCCAGGGCGCTCAAGATGATCGGCATCGATGATAATATTGCCCGACAATAGCAACCCCGCGCCTCCGTCACTCCAAATACCATAGAGTTGGCTGAGCGCATCGGTCGGCTCACCACGCAAGTTTGCCAGACCTTCAGTCATAGCAGCCTTAGCAAGTCGATTGGGGATCTGCACCCCGCAAGGCAACTCTAACGCTGGAGTGAACACATCACCCAAGGTGTTGTGATTTGCGGTCATATTGACGCCTCTATGCGCTTGCCAAACCGTCAGTTAATACAACTGCTGAAGCCAGGTCAAGGTCACAAACCGAGCACCTATGAACGACATAGTGACACTTGTTTCTAAGGGTCAGGAGACTAGATCGGCCCTGGAGCAACGTGATTACTGCAACACCAAAGAATGTTAAGCGCATGTTCGGTAGGTTTTAAGTTTACAGGTCCCCGAACGCCCAAATATTTGACTGCTGTATAAAACTAGCAGTTTGACCGGCGCTCGAAATATTTTATCTGCCACCCAGTCAGTAAACGTCTCTCTGGTAGCGCTTGGCGCGCTTTAGGCCGTTTAGATAGTCGCTTGCCGCATCGTCTGATAACTGACCGTGCTCGGCAATAATCTCACGTAGCGCCTCGTCCACATCCTTCGCCATTCGGGTTGCATCACCACAGATATAAAAATACCCACCGCGCTCGAGCCACGCGAACAAGTCACTGCCATGCTCGTGCATTTTAGACTGCACGTAGAGTTTTTCCGATTGATCGCGCGAAAACGTAACATCTAGGCGAGTCAACACATCGGCCTGTTGCATAGCCTCCAACTCGTCTTCATATAAAAAGTCAGTAGCGCGGTGCTGGTCGCCAAAAAATAGCCAGTTGTCGCCGCTGGCATAGCGTTTTTGACGCTCTTCTAAAAACGCACGAAAGGGGGCAATACCGGTACCAGGTCCAACCATAATCATCGGTGCGTCGTCGTCGTCAGGCACCCGAAACGAGTTGTTTGGCGAGACAAACACACCGGCGCGTTCACCCTCGGCGACCCGGTCGGATAAAAATGTCGAACAGACACCACTGTGATCGCGATTTTCCGAGTGCCAACGCACAGCGGCTACAGTCAGGTGAACCTCTCCGGGGTGCATTTTTGGACTTGAAGAAATCGAGTAGGCGCGGTGCTGAAGTGGCCTCAGAACTGCCACAAATTGATCGGCATCGAAGGTCAACCGTGGGTTGATATTGAGCAGATCAAAAATGTCCTTACCCCACAAAAAGCCATCCATCGCCTCCTTATCTCCACTATCCACGATGTGGCTGAGTTCGTCGTCGCCAGCGCGTTGCTCGATCTGCACGATCATATCGCGCGAGGGCGTAGAAATTTCAAAATTGTTGGTCAACAAATAACCCAGCGGTCGGTCGAAGCCGGCAACAGCATCACCATATTTGAAGCCCAAACGCTCCAGCAGCGAAGTCACCAGAGTCGGGGCGTTGATCGGCATAACATTTAATGCATCACCGGCTTGATAGTCGAGGCCACTTTCGCCCAAGTCAATCTCAAAGTGCCTAATTTCCTTATCCGAGCCCTGTGCCGACAGCAGCCGATTAACTTTGACATTCGCCGGATAGGGGTTTTTGCGGTTCCAGATAGATGTTCTTGTGACGGCTTTAGCGGTAGCCTCGACTGTCGATTCGACACTATCACCCACTAGCGACAGAGTCTTGTGCACCCATTCCTCGGCGATATCCTCGTAGTCAATATCGCAATCCAGCCGGTCGATCAACCGCTCGGCACCGAGTTCGTCAAAGCGCGCATCAATTAGCTTCCCGGCCTCACAAAAATCATCGTAGCCAGTGTCGCCGAGCGCCAACACAGCAAATTGCAGCGCCGGCAGCGGCGGAGCATCGGCGGCCGACAAAGCATCCCAAAACATTTGCGCGTTGTCTGGCATCTCGCCCTCGCCATATGTGGACACCGCAACAATCACCCGCTGCATACTCGCCAGTGTGCTCATATTGACCGCATCGAGTTCCTGCACCACCACATCAAATCCTTTTGCCTTGGCTGAGGCCGCTGCATCAAGCGCCACGGACTCAGCGTTTCCGGTTTGAGTACCATAGAGTATATCCAGCCGTGTCGCAGGTTTAGCGGCCGCGATTGGAGCGGCACTTTCAAGAAACTTGCGCGAGTGTAAGCCCGCTAAGAAGCCACCTAACCAGGCTTTTTGATCGACGGAAAACGGCGCATCCGCGGGAATAAATGGAAGTTTCATAGCTCTCTCTCAACCTACGATAACAGTTGGAACCAAATCTTTTATGGCACTGCGGGCAAAAATTTCATCAAAACTTGGGATCCGTCCCAGCGCAAAAATATTTTTCTGCTGCTGGTACAAAATCCACCCATAAGTCGCTGGGCTGTCCATCGACAAGACGGTGCGAAGATCTAATGTCAACTTAAAGTCGGCTAAGCGTTTATCGGCAATCATCGTCGCCAATTGGCTGTCCGTGTAGCCACTGACTGCATCACGTGAATACCTCAGCAGCCCATTCATAAGACCAAAATCTTCAGTCAAAATAAGGTTTCGAGTATATTTAACAACGTCTGGATGGTCCACTGACGGCGCCTCCGGGACAGCCTTTAAAGCCAACTTTTGCGCCACGTCCAACACCGTATAAGTGTTGAGCAGGTGATACATCGTCTCACCTTCATGGGACCCATAATCGGGCGCCTCACCCTGCAGCACTGGGCTGCCATCGCGCCATGCGCGCTTAAGTTTGTTGACCTGATGAGCCGCCAGCGCCGTCGACAACTCTTCGAGAAGCTCTTTGCGTGGTTTGGTCGTTAAAATAGCATCGGAATCTTGATACTGCAGCAAGGCACGCGGCGTTAAGAAGGCAAAATTCTGGCGCTCCTGAGGCCAGTTGTCGACCAGCCATCGCGCCTTGCTCGAACCGGTCGCCCGCAGGTGCCAGTGGAGTAGCAACTGAATAGCCTCGGCATGCACCTCTGCCATCGGATCGTGGTCGGTGAGCGAACCAACCAGGACCGAGTCGTGACTAACGCAATCGCTCAGCCGGTTGTAGGGATCATACTGATAGGCGAATCCACCTGACATACCATTACCATAACCCTTGGCAAAATGTCCTAAATTGAGTACTGCCCCGTTGGTCATATACTCCGCGCAAAAATCGCCGACACCTTCGACCACGGCGGTCGCTCCAGAATTACGCACAGCGAAACGATCGCCAGCCTCGCCCTCGATAAAGGTTCGACCACCCGTCGCGCCGAATAGTGCAAAATTTCCAATCAATACATTGCTGGCGATAGCCGGCCCAGAAGACTCTGGTGCGCGGACAATAATTTGTCCACCGCAGGCAGTTTTGCCGACGCCGTCGTTACAGGTGCCGGTGTGGTCCAGAATCATGCCATCGTTGCAAAATGCTCCATAAGACTGACCAGCCGAGCCATGCGTACGCAGACGCACACTCCCATCACGCAAAAACTTGCGGCCACGCGGGTCCTCGAGTATCGCAGGCAGCGCTAATCCTGGCTGCTGGTGATTGAGAAGCCGTTCGATGTCGATGGCTAGTTGCCCGCCAACACTTTTATTGCGGTTGTTAAGATGCACGCTGTGGGTATTTTCAACGCAGTCCTGTCGGCCCTCGATGAGAACAACTTTAAGCTGCTCCAAAAATCTGTCATCGACGGCGAAATCGCGCTCCATATAAATCGGTTCATCGATGCGGTACTCGTCGATACATGTCAGCATAGCGCGAACATCCAGCTGACCAACCGACGCGGGATGATCGAGCAGATGTAACAAGTTCGAGCGACCGCGAGCAGCGCGCAACGACGGCAAACCCAATTTAGCAAGAATCTGACGCACGTCGTGAGCGATATTTAAGAGATACTGGGCAAGAGCGCGGGGGTCGCCGTCGAAAACCTCGGGGTTGGTAGTCAGGCCCGCCGGACACTTGATATTACAGTTTTTAGCCATTACGCACTTCAGCATCATCAATGCGGTGGTGCCAAACTCAAAACTATCACCGCCCATCAGCGCCGACTTAACCACGTCGGACCCAGTCTGGTGAGCACCGGAGCAACGCAGCACTACCTTTTGCCGAAGACCATTGGCGCATAGAGCCTGATGCACCTCCGCAATTCCCAGTTCTGCAGCCCGCCCGGTATATTTTAGCGAAGTCACGGACGCAGCGCCGGTACCGCCTGTGTTACCGGCAATATTGATGACATCGGCACCGGCTTTGGCCACGCCGACGGCAATAGTCCCGACACCGTCCGACGAAACCAATTTGACCACAACACGCACCCGCGCCGCCTTAGCGTCATGGATCAGCTGCGCTAAATCTTCGATAGAGTAGGTGTCATGGTGTGGCGGTGGCGAAATTAACTCGACGCCGGGAACACCGCCGCGAGCAGCAGCGATCTCTACATTAACCTTCGGGGCAGGCAACTGTCCACCCTCGCCAGGCTTAGCTCCCTGACCAATCTTAATCTCTACTTCTTCGAGCATCGGGTCGGCCAAATAACCCGCCCAAACGCCGAAGCGACCGGAGGCAAATTGCTTAATTCGAGACGCCCTAATGGTACCGTACCGCGAGATGTGCTCGCCGCCCTCGCCGCTATTCGACATGCCGCCAACCATGTTAGTGCCATGCGCTACAGCTTCGTGTGCCGAAGCCACCAGTGCGCCGTGACTCATAGCACCAGATGCTAGCATTGGGGTAATTGACGACGCTGGTTCCACCTCACTGAGCGCGATAGAGGGCGGTGCAACTCGCAGCCGACTGAGGTAATCGTAGGCTTCTCCAACCGCGCGTATGCGCAATATTTTAGCGCTTGTCACCGCGTCGGTGAGCGCATCACCAAAACGCATAGTCAGCGAGCATAACAGCGCGTGCAGTCGCGCCGAGGGGTCAGCAGCGCTATTAGTCGCGCCCAATCTTAGACTGAAAAACTGCTCGGGGTGTTCCTTGCAGGTAATACCATAAAAAGCAAAATCATTATTCCCAGCGCGATTAAAGCGCATCATTTCAATACTGAAATCATCGGCGGTAACTGCATCGCTGACATCGGCAGGAAAATCTAGCACATCGCGCAGGGCGGCCGGACGCAAATTCCGCTCTTGATTCATCGCCGAGGAGAATTCGCGGTAGCCATTAGTGATGCTAAATTCATTGATCGCGGCGGCGCTCAAACGCTCGAAGCTGGTATTAGCATAACCCTCATCGCTGATACCAAAAGCACCCTCCATGCGGTTTAGTGTCAACAGTCGCAATTGATCGACGCGCTCGTTATCGTGGTAGCGGTCAAAGGCTATTGGCTCCTCGGTGAGTTCGATAAAGCTGCGCACCGCAATCGTACCGTAGGAGTGGCCAGCACCTTCGGCGCGCTCTTTAAATAACCCAAGTATGGGGATGTCGCTCTCGGCGTTCACTCCGAGAGCGCATTGATGCCAGTCCGCACAAGCCTGAGCCAAGCGGTCAAATCCAACCCCTCCCACCGGCGAATACATATTGGGAAAGTAGCGCTTGAACACTGGGTCATTGGTCTTTAAAAAGTTAGGTTCGAAAAACTCTCCGCCCGAATAGCTCTCAACTGAGCACAAACCTACTTTGGCCATCGTTTTCATCAACGCCTTTTCGGCCGCACTAGCGAACTTTTTAAATGCCAGATCGGCGTCATCAGAGAATTTTTCCTCTGCGCGCATCTGCACGCCCAGCGGATGAACCGCGGATGCACCAAATCCCAAAACACAGGCAATATGGTGTGATGAACATATCTGACCGCTCTCGACAATTAATGACGCGCGCAACCGCAAACCGCATTCAATAAGTCGTTGGTTGACCGCTGACACCACCAATATCATCGGCAGCGCTGCTTTCTGCCGGGTTACCTGCCGATCGCTAACGATTATAATGCCGCCGCACGCGCGAGCAAAGCTCTCAGCGCGATCGCAGACAGTATCGATTGCCGCTACCATAGATTGCTGGTTGCTCGAGGGGTCGTCTACGAGTGGTGTATACAGCATTTGAAAACGGGCAACCGCAGTCTTAGACTGATGTCGAATTAGCAACATCTGCTGGTAATTCAAAATCGGTGATTGCACGACAATCTGCGGGGTCCCCTTAAAGCCGCTGTTCGGTTTACAACCCAACGCGACGCGCATCGTCATCCCCTGCGCTTCGCGGATCGAGTCCAACGGGGGGTTGGTCACCTGCGCAAAACGCTGCGAAAAGTACTTAGCAACACCACCCTCTTGATCTGACAGCGCATTAATGGCGTTGCCATAGCCCATCGCTGACACTTTCTCTGCGCCGGTCGCCAGCATTGGGTCCATCAAAAAGCGAAACACTTCCTGGTTATAGCGGTAAGCCACATAACGTCCGGCGCGCTCCAGATCACCCGTATAACGGGTTTCAGCATCGGCGGGCTGCTCCCCCTGCCCGACGAGATCTTCGATCCGCACTCGTGCCCGATCTAATAATTCAGCGTAATCGTGCTTTTGAGACAGCAATTCTAGCGCCTCGGCGGTGTCGTAGGTGCGCTGTTCTCGATGGTCGTAGTAGAGCATTCCACCAGCCTCAATACGACCTCGACGAATCACTTTTGCGTCGCCAAAATCGATCTGTCCGGCCTCCGACATCACAGCTAAATAGTCAGCCGTCTCAACCGTCCTAAGTGGCCGCAAACCCAGGCGATCGAGGCGTGCTCCTACAATATCTCCATCACCAAAAATTAGCGCTGCAGGTCCATCATTTTTCTCTTCGTAGAGTGAAAAATATTCCAGCATAGCGCGCACAGATGGCGCCAAATTAGGGTCATTTTCCCAGGCAGGAGGCATCATCGAAACTACCGCCGTCACCAGATCGAGGCCATCTTCA
>MDTF01001081.1_pt1 | contig 10916 bp, 9 predicted proteins | sample 811191 | NCBI WGS metagenome assembly MDTF01 (sample SAMN05326649, study PRJNA326480) | marine metagenome | isolation source: seawater | place: Southern Ocean | collected 2011
CGCGGGGGTGAAGATGCGTGTGTTACGGATGCTGACGTTGTGCTAGGAATTTTGGACGCCAACAACTTTCTGGGTGGCGACATGCAGCTTAAGCGCGGTGATGCAGAAAGAGTAATTCAAAATTTGGCTAATCGACTTGGCGTTTCTCTCTTCAATGCTGCCTTCGGTATTTTTAGTGTGGTAGGTGAGTCCATGGCGGCAGCAGCGAGAGCTCATGCCACCGATAGAGGCGTCAATTATCGGGGTCTGCCATTACTAGCGTTCGGCGGCGCGGGGCCTGTACATGCCTGCTATGTTGCTGAGCGACTTGATAGCACGCAAGTTATTTATCCTCCTATGGCTAGTGTTTTGAGCGCTTTCGGCACACTTGTGACGCCCGCTCGGCTCGATTTAGTGCGCGGCGGATTATGCCGTATCGAGGAGATTGATTGGACCCACGTTGATAAAGTGATTACTAGTATGCTCGATGAGGGGCAGAGAGCAGTCTCCGAAGCTGGTATTGAGGACGCTTCTATTAATTATGAATTTGCGGCTGATATGCGTTATCGCGGACAGCAGGACGATCTGACAGTAGCTCTTTCAGATGATCCGCGAATCAATTGCAGCATTCAAAGCCTCCGAATCCAGTTTGATGAGGCCTACAAAGTTTTGTATGGCAATTGTCTTGATGATATGGATGTTGAGCTGGTCTGCTGGCGCGTGACTGTTTTAGGAGACAAAACTGGGCGCCACGCCAACTTTACGCTTATGGATACACCAGCAAAGCCAAAATCGGTGCGGAGCGTATTTTTTGAAGATAGTGTTATTGACGTGCCCATATATGAGCGCGCTCAACTAGCATTCGAGCAGGAAATCGCTGGGCCCGTAATTATTGAAGAACGTGAAACAACGGTCTTTGTGTTGCCGAACTGGGATGTCAAAGTGCATGCTGATGGTAGCCTCATAGCGACTAAATCTAATCAAGAGAGCCTATGAAATGGACGGAATACAGCTAGAAATAATGTGGAGTAATATGATCAGCATTGTCAGCGATCAAGCTAAGGCACTCAAGCGTACCGCATTCAGCCCAATAGTGAGGGAGGCGGGAGATTTAGCAACTGCCCTTTTTGATTCTGAGGGGCGTATGGTCGCGCAAGCATTGACTGGTACTCCTGGGCACATTAATTCCCTTGGTGCGGCGGCACAAAAAATGTTGAAAGTAGTACCCGCGAGCGATCTTAATCCGGGAGATGTGTTAATTACAAACGACCCTTGGCTGTCAGCAGGTCACTTTTTTGACATAACGCTGCTCACACCAATTTTCCGAGGTCGTAAAATTATTGGTTACTGTGGATCGACCATCCATCACACTGATGTAGGTGGATATGGGATTGGCGCAGGTGCCCGAGATATCCATGAAGAGGGGCTTTGGGTCCCAGTTATGAAATTCTATGAGGGCGGAAAACCTAACGCAACATTGCATACTATTATGCGCCGAAATACGCGGACGCCAAATGCAATTTTTGGGGACCTCGGGGCTCAGTTCGCAAGTGGGAATACCGGTGCGGAGCGTTTGAATGCGATGTGTGATCGGCATGGTCTCGCAGACATTGACCAATTGTCGGCAGAAATTATTGCCCGATCTGAAAAGGCCACTCGGGACGCCATAAGGGAACTGCCCGGTGGTGTCCAGCACGGTGAGTCCATGTTTGATGTTCCGGGCGGTGATGTGATTACGCTTAAGACGGCAGTTTACGTTGATATTGATTTAGGAGAGATCACTATCGACTTCGCTGGTAGTTCAGGTCCAAGTGATTTAGGGATAAATGTAGTGGAGGCTTATACCCATGCATACGCTACCTTTACTATTCGCAGTATTCTAAATCCTGATCTACCAAACAATGCGGGTAGCTTGTCACCGATTAAACTTAAACTTCCGGATAGCTGCATCATTAATGCGCAATACCCCTCGCCCGTTAATGCCCGGCATGTCGTTGGAATGTATGTGCCCTTCCCGATATTAAAGGCGCTTGGAAAGATTGTTCCGGACCGAATACTTGCAGAGGGCTCTGGGGCAGTTTGGACTATTCAGGTACACGGACTGAGTGAAAACGGTGAACCGTTTACCAGCTCGATGTTTAACTACTCAGGCGGAATGGGTGCGCGCGCTACCAAGCCAGGCCTGTCTGCAACCTGTTATCCAACGGGCGTATCAGCTGTTCCAATCGAGGTTCTTGAGGCCTCAATGCCTATAGAATTTACGGAAAAAGAGCTAATACTTGGCAGTGGTGGTCGAGGTGAGCAAAACGGTGGCGATGGTCAATCTATTGGGTTTCGGATGCGCTCAGGGCAACCATGGGCATTAAATGCCATACCGAGTCGGTTAAAAATTCCACCTGAGGGTTATAACGGTGGTCATCCGGGTGCGAGCGGTTCTTTTTTAATTAACGGCAAGCCGTCGTTAGAGGCCCGTAAAATAACTATGGGTGCTGCTGACGAGGTGTTAATGAAGACGCCTGGCGGCGGTGGGATGGGCGCTCCTCAATAATTCTGTGGGCGGTGTGTATATCCAGAAATTTAGTTAATATACCTAGACCAAAATTATTATACTTTAAACAGGACATGAAAATATGACTTACCCTAACACGCTTATATTTGTTGATTTACCCTCGGATGACCCAGACGCAGCTGGAAAATTTTATGCGGAGGTTTTTGGTTGGGAAAACGATCCACGCCCAGCCGGTGCCTTCCACCGAATGGTGCCGGGTCAAAATTTTATTGGTCCCGATGGCAAGCAGAGTGAGATCGGGAATCTGCATCTTGGGATCAACAATACGTCAAATACCCGGCCCCACCCTCATCCAGATGGTGTCGCTCCGCGACAATTGAGCACTGAGGGACGAAAGCCAAGGATATTTATTTTGGTGAGTGACGATGATTCTGCTGAGCGGATCATGGCAACTGCGCTAAAACTAGGTGCCGAAACCCTCTGGCGAAACCATTATTGGAAAGAGTTTAACGGATTCAATGATGCCTTTCGGGATCCGTGGGGCAATGACATCATACTTTGGAGCAAGGCCGGCGATAACCCGCAAATCCCAGATAATTTTACTCGAGAGTAAGTTATTTCTTTGATGTTTAATCGTGAATTATTAAACCCGCGCTAAGAGGCGGGTAACGTAATCGCTAGAACTATGTATTTTATGGAGGATTCGCTAGGCTGGCATCCTTTAAGAATGCTGCGCCTAACAAAGATGAGGTTGTGTAAAAAGCTAAAAAATATAGTGGGGCGTCGTATTCCAAAGACGCGTACTTTATTGGGAGTCGAGAATGAACATCGCAAATCATATGGTGCGAGCCGGTCTCGCCTTCGGTGATAACGCGGCAATCGCCGAAGGCACTGCGATACAGCTGAATTATCGGGAGCTTGCTAATCGCGTTGCTCGTCTGGCTGGGGCGCTGACCCATAAGCTTCGACTTGATAGGGGAGACAGGGTTGCGTTGATACTCAACAACTCTCCGCAATATATAGAGCTAATGTATGCATGTTGGCATGCTGGTTTAATTGTTGTGCCCGTTAATGCAAAGCTACATAAAAGCGACTTTGCTTATATTCTCAAACATAGTGGTGCGGTGCTTTGTTTCACATCTGCCAAATTAGTGAGTGTCATTGGAGCAATTGAGGATTGCTCTTTAAAGATATCTATTCAGGTGGAAAGCGAGGCTTATCGACAGTTGCTTGGGCACACTGCTTTAGAACCTGTCATATGCGACGCAAAAGATCCCGCATGGCTCTTTTATACTAGTGGTACTACCGGTCGCGCCAAGGGCGCTATTTTGAGTCACCGAAATCTGATGGTTATGTGTCAGTGCTATTTTTCTGATGTAGATCGCGGCGCTCCATGGCGGTCAATTTTGCATGCGGCGCCTATGAGCCATGGCTCTGGCCTATACGGGCTGGCCCATGTTGTGCAAGGCAGTTGTCATGTGATTCCCGTTAGTGGTGGATTTGATCCGGCGGAGATTTTTCAGTTGATAGAACATTGGCCGGATGTCGTATTTTTTGCTGCGCCGACCATGGTTAAACGATTAGTGGAGTTCGAAACAGACGCCGATACCAGCAACCTCAAGGTGATTATTTATGGCGGAGGACCGATGTATGTCGACGATCTACTCGCTGGTTTAAATCGGTTTGGATCCAAGTTTGCTCAGCTTTATGGACAGGGTGAGAGTCCGATGACCATTACAGCTATGAGCGCGCAAGTGCATGCAGATAAAGAAAATCTACGGTGGTTAGCGCGGATTGAGTCTGTAGGTATACCCCAGTCAGCTGTGGATGTAAAAATAGTTGGGGAAGAGGGGCAGTGGCTCTGTGTCGGTGAGATTGGTGAGATAATTGTTCGAGGAGACACGGTCATGCAAGGGTATTGGCATGATAACGCATCTACGGCAAAAGCCCTTATAGACGGATGGCTTTATACCGGCGATTACGGTGTCTTTGATGAAGATGGGTTCTTAACATTAAAAGGTCGCTCCAAAGACGTAATAATCTCGGGGGGCACAAATATTTATCCCCGAGAAGTGGAGGAAATCCTCGTTTGTCATTCTTCAGTCTCCGAAGTTTCAGTGATTGGGCGAGAGGATCGCGAATGGGGCGAGATTGTTGTTGCTTATATTGTTCCGAAAGACCCGCTGCTCATTGATTCGGAAATACTTGAGCAGTATTGTCTTAAAAATATGGCTCGTTTTAAGAGGCCAAAAATTTATAGGATGGTCGATAACCTTCCCAAAAATAACTATGGAAAAGTGTTAAAGACTTCATTAAGAGATTTGGAGCTTTCAAAATATGTCACCGTCTGAAATTGTAGAGAGATATCTCAGCTCTTTTTCGACGGGTGATCCCGATTGTGTAGTGGAATATGTGGCTGAGGACTTTAGGAATGAACAGATGGGCTTGTTGGGTTCGTGCTTTCAAGGTCGGCTGAAGTATCGTCAGGCCCTTGTAGAGTTTCTAGTGAGGTTTCAGAACATAAGATACATAACTGAAAAAGTTATAGAAGATGGTATGAATGTGGCAGTTGCTTATCAAATGACTGCAAACGAAGGGCAACGTGCCTTCAAAATTCAAGGAGTTATGATGGTAACGATAGCTGACGATCTTATAATTCAAAGAGCAGATTATTGGGATGGTCTTACGTATTTGACTCAGACGACTCCTTTTTGACAGATGCGTTAGAGTATTAGATTTACGTACTGCGGTATATGGTTTTCATTTAGGGAATGCGGAGAATAGCAATATCTAACCTAGGGTAAAGAAGCTTCGCAGACTTAATACCGTTGTTCGTGTCCTTTTTAAATCGTGAAATTTTAGACAAGTCAGCGTGCGCATATGTTCAAGAACCGTTTTGAAAGGCCGTGATACATTCGATTTTATAAGACTTTTAGTGAGGTATTCGATATGAGTAATGAACAGCAAAATGAAGAATTTGAAGCAAACCATGAATTCCATGTGCCCCGTGGTACATGGACCCATATTGCTCTGCATGCGAAAGATATCGACAAGACGATCGCGTGGTATGAGGAGTATACCCACCTCGAGCTGCTATATAAGGAGAAGGATGAAAATGGCTATGGGGCTTGGCTCGGGGATAAAACTAAAAGTGAGAACCCTTTTGTCCTGGTGTTAATGCAGTTTTTCGAAGGAAAAGATCCCTTTGCGCCGGTAAAGCACCCATCGCTAGGACCCTTTGCGCACATTGGCATTGAGCTTCCAGATAAGCAATCAGTAGACGATGTTGCCGCCAAAGCGAAGGAGGCTGGATGCTTAATGCTTGGACCCGTGCGAATGCCAAAACGTATAGGCTACATCTGTTTTGTCCGTGATCCGGAGGGCAACACTGTTGAGTTTTCTTACGATCAGGGTGTCTACACTAAGGCGCGAGAAGTTTGGGGATAACATGACTCAGCAACGTGTGATGTGCAGTAACAAATATAAACTCGTTTATATACATCGGTTAGGCAAAACTCTTGAGTAGTTAAAGTAAATTCCAATAATACGAAGTAATTATATAAAAGGAGATAGGTATTGAAAGCCCTAATATACGAGCAACCCGGACCAGAGGCACTCCGCTACGCCGAAGTTCCAGACCCAATACCTGAGGCGCGTGATGTTATTGTTAAAGTCGCCGCGACAACGGTTAACCATCTAGATGTTATACAACGTAATGGCTGGTTTGCTATGCCGGGGTTTACTCTGCCTCACATTGCCGGCATGGATGTGGCCGGGACTGTAATAGAGATAGGTAGTGCGGTCACACATTTTAATATCGGCGATAGGGTTCTCATAGATCCCTCGCTTACACAGGTGCCTGAGGATTCTAAGCTCAGGGGTAGGGGAGATCTCTATGGTGAATTGGGTGTTATCGGAGCTAATGTTGATGGTGGGTACGCACAGCAATGCCTAGCTCCTGAAACTCATTTATACCGAATCCCTGACGGCATGTCCTGGCATCATGCAGCTACTTTCCCAACAGTATGGATGACTGCTCACCACGCATTGTTTGATGTGGCGAATCTGCAAAATGGTGAGACGTTAATGATTCATGCGGCCGGTAGTGGCGTCTCCATGGCGGGCATCCAATGGGCAAAAAGAGCTGGTGCTACCGTGTTGGCGACAGCCGGTAGTGAAGAGAAGTGTCATAAAGCACTGGCTCTTGGTGCAGATCATTGTTGCAATAATCGCACAACCGACGTTACGGCTTGGGCGAGAGAATTGACGGACGGAAGGGGAGTAGATGTAGTATTTGATCATGTGGGCGAAGCCCTTTGGGCTGCTTCCATGTTTTCCTTAGCCCCTCGGGGGCGTTTGGTGAACTGTGGTGGAACCTCCGGTAACTCGCCGGTCATTCCTAATTTGGGGTATATGTATCATATGGGCTTGCGATTACTTGGTTCAGATCCATACAGATATGAGGAGTTTGGCCCTGCTTGGGATGCCTATTGCGGTGGCAACTTCGATTCCGTGGTTGACAGTGTTTTTGCCCTTGCTGATGGATTAAAAGCACAGGAAAAGTTGCAAAACGGCGACTTTTTCGGAAAGATAATTTTAGAACCGTGAGGTCATTATGAGCGCTGACGCTCCATACCCTGAAATCAAGAAAAGTCATACTATGGCCCATGCTGGGCGCCCCTGGCGAGATTATAAGCCGCCGCCGTCAGGCTCAGTTTGGGCTGTTATAACAGCCGGTAATACTTACTGGATGCTTGTTGCAGCTATTGATCTTGGGATATTTGATGCACTTGAGCTGCGAGGTAACCAAAAAGCTGGAGAACTTGCCGCTCACTTAAAAGTGTCTGAAGTGCATCTAAGGCACTTATTAGATTGCATGGTAACCCTAGAATTTCTCGATCAAATCGATGACGAATATGAGTTGACTGAAACTGCTGAGCGGTACTTATGCAGAAATGGACCTGCGTCCATGGCTTCATTGGTAAGGGTATCCCCTGGTCCACTGGAAAATTGGATTAACTTAGCCGAGACCATTCGCGTCGGTAAGGTGAGCAAGCCGATTGAAGACGACATTGCAGGCACTTATGGCCCGTTGGTGCAGGCTACCTTTCCGACGCAACATAGAGTTGCTACGCGATTAGGATTTAAAATTGGCTGGCAGCGGACGCCTGGATTACGAATTTTAGATCTTGGAGCGGGTTGCGCCCCTTGGTCGATCGCTGCAATGGAGCAGTCGCCAAATTCGACAGCGGTGATTAATGACTTGCCCGAAATTATCGGGTTGGCTGAAATGAGAGTTCAGGAGAGGGGGCTTTTAGCGCGGAGTGAGTTTCGTGCCGGTAGTTTCCATGATATTGACTATGAAAAGGAAAGCTACGATCTGGTGATACTTGGTCATATTTGTCGAACCGAGGGTCCAATATTGGCAAAGGAGCTTATCTCTCGAGCAGTTGACGCCCTCGTACCAGGCGGCAAACTCGTAGTTGCAGATTACTTTGCAGATAATAATCGTAGGATGAATGCATTTGGTGTGCAGATGGGTATGACAATGCTGGCTAATACTCTGCGTGGTGGAGTGATTACTCATGAACAGATGTATGACTGGTTATCGAGCCAATCACTCGAAACGATCAGGGTTGTTGAACCTATAGGTTTTAATATGGTGTATGTTGCAACTAAATTACATAACTAAGTAGAGGTATAAAAATGACTGTACAGGCACCGCAAGATATAGATACTTTAGTAGATGCATGGTATGTGGTCACAATGAATGAGACGCGCGACATTATTCATCGTGGCTCGATAGCAGTGGACGGCGATAAAATTATTGATGTCGGTAAAACCACTGATATGGAACAAAAATATAATCCAGCACGACGCCTCGGCGGCGACCGCTTTGTAGCCACCCCCGGGTTAGTGAATTCACATATTCACATCACCGGCGAACCAATTACGCGCGGTTATGTTCCAGATGACACGCCGTTTGAGGAAAATGTTTTTCAGTGGCTATGTCCGCTCTATGCATTACAAAGTGCGGAAGAGGAAAAGGTATCAGCGACCTTGGCATCAGCGGAAATGTTACGTAGTGGCACTACGAGTTTTCTCGAGGCAGGTACTATTAACTATCTGGATGATGTGGTGGACGTTCTTTCGACTATAGGGATCCGAGGTCGTGTTGGAAAATGGGTATGGGATCTTCCCCCAGAGCCGTCGATTTATAGACAAACTACAGACCAGGCCATAGCTAATTTGCAACGTCAGTTAGAGACTTATAATAACCCCAAGGATCTCGTGTCTGCCTGGAGTATTGTGGTGGGCCATACTACTTGCAGCGATCCTTTATGGCGCGCCGCAAAAGAGCTATCGGATGAGCACAATGTCGGTATGAGTTTCCATATGTCACCTGCAAATTTGGATCCGAAGGGATTCATCGCTGAGTTTGGTCAACGCCCTATTATTCATTTAGCGGACATTGGAGTACTTGATAATAAGTGTGCAGTGACGCACTGCGTAAGGTTAAGTGATCGAGAAATTGAAGTGCTCGCGGAGGTTGGTGCGAGTGTAGCTCACTGCCCAACAACGGCTCTTAAGGTATCTTACGGTATTACCCAGGTAGGAAAATTTCCAGAGATGGTCCAGCAGGGTATTAACGTGTCAATCGGTACGGATGGTAATAACGCCTCTAATTATTCAGACATAATGCGCGCTGCTTACCTTGTTGCTGGTCTATTTAAGGATGCGAGGGAAGATCCCCAGATGTTCCCAGCGGAAAAGGCCTTTGAAATGGCTACATTGGGAGGGGCTCGCACTATGCTGTTAGAGGATCAAATTGGTTCGCTCGAACCTGGTAAGAAAGCAGATCTTGTTTTGCATGACACAGATCGTCCCGAGTGGAGACCTTTACTTAATGTTATGAATCAGTTGGTTTGGTCGGCCACTGGGAGTGGTGTTTATACCGTAATGGTGGATGGTAAGATTTTAGTAGACGAAGGTCACTGCACAACGATTGATGAACAAAAACTGTGGGCCGATGCGCAAAAAATGGGTGGGTCGATAACTGCGCGTTCAGGGTTGCCCGATAAGGCTAAATACCCCACTATTTAGTAGCTTTGCAAGAACGTTAAACGAAGAAAGACAATAAAAGAACTAAAATATGGATGTGCAAACTCCCTCTTTAAAGGCGTGGCGGTTTAGCCTAGACAACTGTCCTGCTGATATGCGCGCAGGCGCGTGGCGCGAGAACATGAGACGTCTGTGTTTGCCTGTAGGTGATTTGCCTGTTGATCGTTCATTTTTTGGTTCACTTTCGTATCATGAGTCGCCTTTAGGAATGGAATTTGCACTCGTCGATGCAGCCGCGCATAAAATTTCTGGCAGATATTTACAACAACCTGAGGCAATTTGGTTGATCATTGTGTTGGAGGGTAAGGCTCAATTGATACATGAGGGGAAATGTGTTGAGTTGGCGTCTGGTGATATTGCTTATGGTCCCTGTCGCAGGGAGGCTACCATGAGTTTTCCAGTGAATTTCCGTTTATTGCACATTCGTATTCCGCGCTTGACCTTAAGCCCTCGGGTCCTTTCACCACTCTCGTTAAACATTGGATACTTGCGTGCACGTTCTGGTATCGATCATGTTTTTGCAGGAATGCTTCGCGCGCTGTCTGAGACCATAGAAGATATGACAGCAAGCGATCTCCGTCCAGTGGAGTTGTCGCTGACCGAGTTTCTTATAAGCAGTCTTAGGGAGGAGCAAGCGGTATTTGGTTTGAGCGGCCCAGGGCGAGTCAAGGCAGCGCACTTTCATAGTATATGCCAGAGTATTGAAACTATGCTGAGTGATCCAGAACTCAATCTGAAATTCGTAGCGACCGAAAATGGAGTTTCTACTAGGTATTTGCAAAAGCTGTTTACGAGCTCCGATACCAGCTTTAGCCACTATCTACGTAGTCGTCGGTTGGAGCGTTGTAAGGCGGATCTCACCAACCCAATCCACACCGGTTTATCCATTTCAGAGATATGTTTTCGATGGGGGTTTAACGGCTCCGCACATTTTAGCCGAGTATTCCGCAACAAATACGGTGTTTGTCCTCGAGAGTTCCGGCGCAATCATGATCATTTGGAACAGGACCAGTAGTCACGCGGAACCCTTCTTTATCCCCAATCTCATTTTCTAGACCGCCCATCATGTCTAAAAAATTAACTCCCTTCCAACCCAATTAACAATATCACCACCGGTATTTAATGGATGCTATGACTTCGCGTGGTGGGATATATTCGCTACTAGTCGACCAGATACCAAACGGATTATTAAATATATTGTTGACGCCGTCCTCATCGGTAGCATTCGAAATTATGAGGCCGAAGGTCATCGGTGAGGTGACCATGTCGTATGAAAAACTCAAGTTGAGGGTGTTGTAGCTCGGAA
>MDTF01002975.1_pt1 | contig 10907 bp, 10 predicted proteins | sample 811191 | NCBI WGS metagenome assembly MDTF01 (sample SAMN05326649, study PRJNA326480) | marine metagenome | isolation source: seawater | place: Southern Ocean | collected 2011
AGGGAGTGAATTTAGTCTATTTGAAGAACCAGATTGGTTGACTAGAATAAATGCTATTTGTATGGAGGTTCATCAAGAGTTCGGAGATCCTAAGCAGATTACTGATGTGTTGAATAACTTCGGTTTTACATTTAAGGTTGCTGATGAGAATCTTAATTTGACAGAAGATCCTCAATCTGTGAACTATATTTATGCTTGGAAAAAAAATGTATAACTCATTAGTTATAAATGAAAATTTAGATAAAGAAAGTCATTCTGAGGACGCCATAAAAGGTATTGCTGAAAGTACTAACTTAATTGAGGCTATAAATTACTCTACGCTCTATAAATCGATTGGGAAGTTAAAATTTGAAACGTATATAAAAAATTTAATATTTGAAAATAATGTAGAAGTGATATTCTTTGGTATTGGTGGTGGATTGGTAATAGATATTTTCTTTCTTAAAGAGTTGTCTGAGAATTTTGATGTTAAGATTATTGTCGCCTTTCCTGATAGTGAGCACCAGTTTGAAGATATTGATAGATATTATGCTCAAGCTGCTGATATGGTTTGGTTATATAACCCTTCTTTGGTAAAGATTTTTGAAATTTATGGCAATTCAACATTTTGTAGTCAAGGTTTTGACACTGATCGATACAAAAAGAAAGTATTAAAAAAATCTATAGATGTTTCATTTATTGGTGGTATAAATCGAGGCAATAGGAGGGACTATATTGATTTTTTAACATCTAGTGGTATTAAGGTTGAATTGGCAGGTTTTGGAACAGAAAGAGGTATTATTAGTACACAAGAAAAAAATATGATTGTGTATCAAAGTAGAATTAATTTGAATTTTACAGGTGTTTTAAATAATGAAAGAAATATTTATAAGCGCCTCAAGGGAACTAAGGGCCGGCCACAGGAAGTGTCTTTATTAGGTAGTTTTATTTTAAGTGAACATGCTTCAGGGCTTGAGTCAATGTTCAGTATTGGAGATGAAATAGACATATTTAATGGTAAAGAGGAGCTTCTCGATAAAATTAAGTTTTATCTTAAAAATAATGAGATTAGAGAGTCAATGGCATCTAAAGCTAATTTAAAAGCAATCAGCCTTTATGAAAGCTCATATGTTGTTAAAAAACTATTGGGTGCTTTAGAAAATACAAAAAAAACTGATAAAACATATTATCTAGATCCTCAATTTTCTTCTATGTTTACTAGCACTAGATTTTATTATTTAGTACACTTTTTGTTACACGGCAATTTTAAGAGCATGAATAAAGAAATGTTTCTAATATTAAAGTACAAGAATATTAGGTTTAAAAACTTTTATTATGATATTCCTAGAGCTTTTTATCATTGTTTTAGAGGGTTACTAGTAAAAAATAAAACTGGTTTTGAATAAATCATTACTAATTTAAATCTATGAGTATTTATAAAAGAGTTATAAAATTAGTTAAGTTTTCACGTACTAGTGGTATTAAATTTTTATTTATTGGAATTTTAATAAAATCTATTTTAGAAGTTATTGGTATTGCGTCGATAACCCCATTTGTTTCAGTAATGGTTAATCCAGAAATAGTAAATACAAATTATTATCTTAATTCTGTTTATCAATATTTTGATTTCGACAGTGTTGTAGTTTTTTTAAACTATCTTGGAGGTCTTACATTAGTTTTATTATTGTTAACAAATATCATATCAGCCTTTGTAGAATGGATGATAATCAGATATTCTAGGGTCATGGAGTACAGGCTTTCAACTCAATTAATGGCTCAGTATCTCTCGAATAAGTACGTGTTCTTTTTGGAAAATAACTCATCAAAACTTGGAAAAAATATAATTTCTGAGGTTCAGAGGTGCATTGATGGAGCAATTCTACCACTAATGATGGCTTGCTCAAAATTGGTAACAGCAATTTTTATTATTGCACTATTAGTTTTTGTTGAGCCAGTTGCTGCGTTAGGTATGAGTATTTTATTTGGTGGTGGTTATTTTTTAATTTTTGTTTTTGTACGTAAAAGACTATTTGAACTTGGAGCGTTATCATCAACTGCACTTTTAAAGAGATTTAAAACAATAAACGAAGCTTTTCTTGGGGTAAAAGATATTAAATTGAGAGGCATAGAGCAAAGTTTTATTTCCAGATACAATAGATCTGCAAAGAAGCTTGCTCACTATAACATTTACCAGCATGTTGTATCAATAATGCCAAGATATGTCTTAGAATCGCTAGCTTTTGGAGGTGTGGTGTTGGTCATGATGTACCTAGTAAATCAAGGCAACAACTCCCAAAGCATTATTCCAGTAGTTGCACTATATGCAGTAGCTGGATATAAATTAATGCCGGCTTTGCAAAATATCTATAGCTCAATTGTCACTGTTAGATTTAATATTCCAGCATTGGTTCTCTTAACAGATGATTTAAAGAATGATTTTTCTTATATAAAATCTCAAAGTCACGATTTGTCAGTACTCAAATTTAGTAAGAGTTTCGATATAAAGTCTGCATACTTCAGATATTCAAACTCAGATAAATATGCAATTAAAAATTTGAATTTAAGCATTAAAACTAACTCAACAATTGGAATAGTTGGCTCAACAGGTTCAGGAAAAACTACTTTAGTTGATATAATCTTAGGCCTTCTTGAGAATAATTTGGGCGAAATAACAGTTGATAATATTCCATTAGACTCTAGTAACATACATTTATGGCAAAAAAAAATAGGATACATGCCACAAAATGTTTATTTAATTGACGATACAATTTTAGCAAATATCGCTTTTGGGTTGTCTAAGAATGAAATAGAGCAGGATAAGGCTTATAGTGCAGCTAAAATTGCTAATTTACATGACTTTATAATGTCGTTAACCAATGGTTATGAAACTAGAATTGGAGAGCAGGGAGTAAAGTTGAGTGGTGGTGAGCGACAAAGACTTGGTATTGCGCGAGCAATATATAACGATCCAGAAATTCTAGTATTAGATGAGGGAACTAGTGCGCTTGATTCTGTCACAGAGAGTGAAGTAATGCATGCGATAAAGTCTCTTTCTCATAAAAAAACTATAATCTTAATTGCACACCGCCTAACTACAGTGAAAAATTGCGATAATATTTATTTACTAAGTGATGGGGAAATTGAAGAAAGTGGAACATACGATGAACTTCTTAGTAAGAGTGAAAAATTTAAAAGAATGACTGGAGAAAAATAAATATATCATGATAATAACTAAAACTCCATATAGAATTTCTTTTTTTGGTGGTGGTACTGACCACCCTGCATGGTTCCGAGAAAACGGTGGAAAGGTTTTAGCCACAACGTTTGATAAATATTGTTATATTAGTTTAAGATCTTTACCTCCTTTTTTTGATCACAAATATAGAATTGTTTACTCTGCGATTGAAAGTGTCAAAAAAATAGAAGATATTCAACATCCTGCTGTTCGAGAAGTTTTAAAGTATTTTAATTTAAGTAAAGGTATGGAAATTCATCATGATGGTGATTTACCAGCAAGGTCTGGTTTGGGATCTAGTTCTTCATTTACAGTTGGTTTACTGAATGCGCTATATGCTTTTGATAGTAAGTTTAGATCACCTCATGATTTAGCTAAAACTGCAATTCATATTGAACAAGATTTGATAGGTGAGTTTGTTGGCTCTCAAGACCAAATATCTGCATCTTATGGAGGTTTTAATAAAATTGAATTCTATAAGAATAATACTTTTTCAGTTGAGCCTATGATAGTTTCAGAGTCAAGGAAACAAGATTTAAGCGATAATTTAATGTTATTTTTTACTGGAATTTCTAGATTTTCATCTGAGATTGCTCAAAGTCAGTTATTAAATATGAATAACTGTTCATCACAGATGGGTGAGTTACAGGACATGGTTGATGAAGGTGTTTCAATTCTAGCAGATTCGAAAACCCCACTGGAAAATTTTGGAATTCTTTTAGGTAGGTCATGGAAAACAAAAATGAGCCTTTCAATTAAAATTACAAATTCTGAAATTAACGATATTTATAATTCAGCAATTAAAGCAGGGGCGACCGGAGGAAAAATTCTTGGTGCTGGTGGAGGAGGCTTTCTCCTATTTTATGTTAAGACTGAATATCAAGAAAAGGTTAAAGATGCTCTTGCAAGTTTAACTCACGTTCCATTTGAGTTTGAAAATACTGGATCAAAAGTAGTGTTACATCAGCCAAATGGTTTTTAATTCATATCAATAATTTCGACCTAAAAAAATAAACCCCCTTTATATCTAAATTTTAATTTTTCTTAGCGTTAGTTTTGTTATGTTTTAAAAAAAATTAACAGCCTGTCATGGTATCATACGAAGTTGAAATTTCCTGATCTTTTAGTACCCTCTGAATAAAAAGTATTATGTATAAAAATGTTGTAGTTAATAAGCCATGGGGTTTTGAATATCTTTGTTATCAAAACGAAGTACTAGCCATTTGGTTGTTGTATATTGAGAAGGATCACCAAACTTCACTTCATTGCCATCCTAATAAACATACTGGACTGGTTGTGCTGGATGGTTCAGCTGAAGTCTCATTTCTTCGTGGTAGTTCATTAATTACTGGCTTAGAAAAAATTCATATTTTTAAAAGTCGCTTTCATTCTACAAAAGCCATCTCAAATGATGGAGTTTTTTTGCTAGAAGTTGAAACGCCAGAAGATAAACATGATTTACTTCGTTTGGATGACACATATGGAAGAAAGGATATGTCTTATGAAGGGAGAGAATATGAAGTCCCCAAGGATGATTCCTGTATATGGATTAATGAGCCAAAATCTGAGACTATTAACTTCAAAAATTGTAATATTAGACATTTAAAAGTTCAAGATAAAGGTGATCTTTTTGGTTATTCAGGAGATGATTTTTTTATTATTTCTCGTGGAGGTATCTGGGCGAAAGACAAGGACTCACAAATCCTTAGACCATCTGATGTAATTGATGGGGTTTCTTTAGAGAGATTATTGAATGCATTTAAGCTAATCCCCGGCTCTACTTTCATACACATAAAAAAAGGTATATAGATGATTGATATTTTATTTGTTCACTCTAACGCATCTGCTAAAATTTATCAAGGTCTTGCTACTAATAATGCTGCAATTGAGCCTCCTATATGGGCAGCTATGTTGGCTAACTCAGTTAGATCAAATGGTTATGAAGCTCAAATACTTGATGCAGAGGCGGAACGAATAGATTACCTAGAAACTGCAAGACGTGTAAGTGAATATGATGCACGTATTATTTGCTTTGTTGTTTATGGACAACAGCCAAGTGCATCAAGTCAGAACATGGAAGGTGCTTGTCAAACTGCTTTAGAATTTAAGAATTTACATCCAGAATCTTTTGTAGTTTTTGTTGGCGCCCATGTTTCAGCTCTCCCTCATGAGACTATGCAATCTCATAGTTTTATTAATGCTTTGTGTCAGAACGAGGGCGTCTATACACTGCGCGATCTCTTATCTATTAAAAATTTGAAAGATGAATTCATGCTTTCAAGAGTCAAAGGACTGGTATTTCGTAATTTTCAGGATCAAGTTATTATGAATGATCCATCTGGCATAGTTCCTTCAAATAGATTAGAAATTGATCTCCCTGGAATGGCTTGGGATTTACTTCCTCCTCTTAAAAAATATAGAACAGCTGGTTGGCATTCATGGAGTAATAATAGTGAAAAAGAGCCATTTGCTGCTTTATATACCAGTCTTGGTTGTCCGTATCGATGCTCATTTTGTATGATTAATATTATTAATAGAACTAAGCAAGGCGAAGGAGTTTCAGCAGCTGATAGTAATAAATTTCGACACTGGAGTCCAGAATTTATTATTAAGCAATTTGATTATTTTGCTGAACAGGGAGTTAGAAATATAAAAATAGCAGATGAACTATTTGTTCTTAAGCCTCGACATTTTATGGCTATTTGTGAAATGATTAAACAGCGCGGGTATGATTTTAATATTTGGGCATATTCTAGAGTAGATACTTGCAAGCCTGAGTATTTGGATGCTTTATCATCAGCAGGTGTTAAATGGCTTGGGCTAGGTATCGAGAATCCAGATGAAGTTTTAAGGAAAGAGGCGCATAAAGATGGTTTTGTTGATATTAAAATTAAAGATCTAATAACTAGAATTCAAGGTGCGGGTATTAGTGTGGGAGCAAATTATATATTTGGATTGCCACATGATACTTTTGCTACGATGCAAAATACACTTGATTTTGCAATTGAAAATTCTACTGATATGGTTAATTTCTATTCTGCAATGGCTTATCCTGGGAGCCCCCTTTACCTTGATGCTAAAAAAAATGGGATTGAGTTGCCATCATCATATTCTGGATATAGTCAGCACTCTTATGACTCATTGAATACTAGAAATGAAAGCCTTACATCTGCACAAATTTTAAAGTTTAGAGATAATGCATGGAATAAGTATCATACAAATCCATCTTATCTTAATCAACTAGAAAGTAAGTTTGGTATTGCTTCACGAAAAGAGTTGGAACAAACTACTAGTATTGTCTTGAAACGAAAAATTTTGGGAGATTAGAATAATTTTTGAATTGAAAATAATATTAGTTTTTAATTTAGAATTTAGAAGTAAATAATCAATAATTTTAATTATAAGGAGCGAAAAATGAAGGCATTAATAATTACTTGGGAAGGGTACCAAGACCAAGAAGTGGTTTATCCATACTATAGATTACGCGAAGAGACAAATAATCCTGAAGATATTGTTATTATGGCCAATGTTAAAGGAAGGTTTTCTGGAATTTTAGGCGTTTATATGGAGTCTGCTGCATTGACAGATGAGTTGAAAAAACCTGAGTTAGTAGAAAAATACTTAAATGAAATGGATATGTTAGTTCTTCCAGGTGGGGTAAAGGCATTAGAGAAGTTACGTCAAGAAAAGCATGTGCTTGACTTTGTATACGAGTGGAATAGTCGTAATAAAGTAATAGCAAGTACCTGCCACGGTGCTCAGCTAATGATTTCTTCAAAAATTGTAAAAGGCAAAAAAATTAGTGCTTACTATAGTATTCAGGACGATGTTAACAATGCAGGTGCCGAGTATGTTGATGCACCTTATGTAATAGATACTAATATTGTATCATCTCCCCATTACCATTGGATGGGTGAGTGGATGAAAGCAGCAATTGAATTAACTAAAAATAAATGATTCTGGATCAAGAACTAGCCTCTAAGATATATGAGAAAGCTTCGTTAAATAGAGCTTTTGAGGTTAGTGCTTTTGAGCAAATGAAGGCGGGATGCATTAAGTTTCCTGCTTACCTCTCTGCTGGTCAAGAGTATATTTCAGCTACTATATCCGTTGCTCTTGAAGAGGCTGGAATTAAGCAAAGGCAAATATTTATTCAACATCGAGGTCATTCAACTTACCTTTCTTTTGGTGGTGATATAGATAAATTAGTTCTTGAATTACTTGGCGATACTAGAGGTTGTGCAAATGGAATGGGCGGCTCAGCATCAATACAATCTATAGAGGCCAATATTTATGGGCATGATGGTCTTATGGGAAGTCAAGGACCTATTTCAACAGGAATGTGTTATGCAAATAAAATTCCAACCCTCTGCTTTACTGGAGATGCTGCTGTTGAGGAGGATTATTTCTTAGCGGCAATTGGCTGGGCGTCGACAAAAAAATTACCTATAATTTTTATAGTTGAAGATAATAACTTTTCTATCCTAACAGAAAAAAAAGTTCGAAGAAATTGGGAAATGCATGATGTTGCAAAAGCTTTTAAGATGAAATCGTTTGATATAAAGGATGACCCCGAAGAAATACTTAGTTGTTTGGATCTTGAAAATGGCTTTTTTTCAGAACCCATGTTATTAAATATAAATACAAATAGAATGTTTTGGCATGCAGGGGCTGGTATCGATGATCCTAATATTTTTGATAGACATATTTCTTTTGGAGAAACCTTTACATCAAATTACAGGGAAGGTATTAAAAAAAAAATACACTAGTATAGTGTCTGAGGTGTGGAGAAAATACCTTTGAACTTACGTGAGACAATTAAAAAAACTGTTAAAAGCCACCTGGAAAATGAGAATGGCTTGGTCATGGGCCAATGTCTTACAGCAGTTGGATGGGTTGGAGGAACCTTGCCTGAAATTTATGAAGAGGGAGGTATGGTTGAGCTTTCAATGGCTGACGTGGCTAATGGAGGCTTTGCAGTTGGCGCGGCTTTATCTGGAAGAAAACCAATGTATGTTATACGTTACCAAGGGTTTAACTGGTTTAACGCACCAATTATTATCAATTATGCATGCAAATCTAAGGAAATTTGGGGCAGACCATGCCCTCTATTTGTAAGATCAATTGCTATGGAGGGTGCTATTGGACCAGTAGCCGGGTCTTCACATCACTCACTATATTATAGAATGCCAGGCGTAAGGATTTATTCACCTATGTCACCAAATGAGTATGAATTAACTTATAGTGACTTTATGAAGAGCGATGATGTGTTTTATGTTTCAGAACATCGTGGCTCATATGATAATTGTGATGATCTAGTTGATATCCACTATGATGATCCTCATTATGTTCTTTTTCCAATTTCCATAACTAGATTTGATGCAATTAAAGCAAGTCATGAGCTGATTAAAGAAGGAATAAGAGTCTCTGTTTACCATATTTTTATAATAAAACCTTTTTTGCCAAGTGATGTTTCTTTGGATAACTTGTCTAATTCAACTTATGGTGGGTGTGTTATTGATGATGATTATCCAGATGGAATTGCTAAAAGTATCGCGAATGATTTATCTAATATTACCGGTAATAAAGTAGAAGCTTTAGGCCTAGAAGAAAGATCTGCAGGCTTTGCAAAGGAGGTTGACAATATGCCACCTGATACGAGTAAAATTATTGCTAAAGTGCGAAGTAAAATTAAATAATTTTTTTATATTGTAATAAGATGATTGATTTTAATAAAATTGAAACTATGATTTTTGATTGTGATGGAGTTATATTAGATTCAAATAAAATCAAAACTGAAGCTTTCTATGAAATTGGGAGGCAATTTAGCGAAGAGGCTGGCTTGAGATTGGCAAGTTACCATATAGAAAATGGAGGAGAATCTAGATATAAAAAATTTAATTACCTTTTTGAAGATATTTTGAAAAAAAAAGCCTCAATTAAAGAGGTTGAGCGATTATCTAAATTTTTTGCAAATATTACTATTGATAAAGTTGTGAACTCTACTATTGCAGATAAAATTTATGAGTTAAGAGATAAAACAATTAGTAAAAAATGGCTAGTTGTTTCTGGGTCTGATCAAGAAGAGTTGAGAGAAATATTTAAAAAAAGAGAGATTAATAATTTGTTTGATGGTGGAATATTTGGAAGTCCAGATACAAAAGATACTATTCTTAAAAGAGAGTTTGAAGTAGGGAATATTTCTAATCCATCTCTTTTTATTGGTGACAGCATAACAGATTTTAATGCATCTCAAAATGCTAATATGAGTTTCGTTTTTTTAACAAAGTGGAGTGGTGTTTCTAATTGGGAAGATTTTCTTGATGATAAAAGCTTGATTCTTGATTCATTAGGCGATTTAATAGAATTTTTTGATTAATATAAAGGGCTAAACTATGAGTTTAGAATATAGGAAAAAACGAATTTCAGAACTATCTTCTTCTTGGAAAATGAAGAAAGAAAATGATTTATTTGTGTACAAGAAAATTTCTAAAAAATGTCTTTATGATTTAAAAAATAGCGTTTCTCTCTATGTTTCAAGAGCATTAGACTTCCATTATAAAGATGAAGTTGACTTTATGTTTCAGGTTGAAAAAAATAAGTCAAATAGAGACAATGTTACACCAAATGGTGCAATAGTACCTAAACGTGATTATCAATTAGAATATAACCTTTTTCTTAAGGCATGGTGTAATTGTATTAAAGATTTATCAGGCTCTAATCCTGATTTAGTAAAAAAATTTAGACTTACACCTAATTTACGTATTAAGTATGGTGATGAGTTAGAGGACAATATTGGTAGGGGCTTAAATACTGGACTACCTCATTCAGATGCATGGGTGGAAGGGCCATGGGGCATGAATTGCCATGTTCCATTATTTGGTGACACAAATAATAATTTTTTGCATTTTTACAAGCTTAAAGATGAATCTTTATTTGACGAAGATAAGTTTTTAGCCAAATCTAAAAGTTACAAGGACATGCAGTGGGTACTTGAATATTATGAAAGTGATAATATCATTCCAAATAAAAATTCAATAAATATCTCTGATTATGCTTTAATTCATAACACCTATAGAAATCCTGGTTGTAAAGCTCGAATTTCTATTGATACTACAATTTTTATTGGAGATCATGAAGTCCACTCAGACAGAGAGATTGAATATGACAACCATATTCCAAATATTGGTTCTGAGGCTTTAGTTATTTGCAATAGAAGAGTTTCTGATAAGGTTATGGAGAAAAAAACAACTTTTTCACATTACTCTACTGGTAACTCAAAAAGAATTGATATAACAAATTTTTATGATTAAAAAAATGGAAATAAAATGAAGTATCCTCTAATGCGAAACAATATTTTACGTGAAGATTTAGATGTTGTAATTAAGCACTTACAAAAGGACGATCCTATTTTAACTAATGGTCCATATGTTAGACAATTTGAAGCAGAATGGTCAAATTGGTTAGGTGTTAAATATAGTATTTTTGTTAACTCAGGTTCCTCAGCTAATCTGTTAACTATGGCAATTCTTAAGATTAGACATCCTGAAGGAGGTGAGGTTATTGTTCCAACACTAACTTGGATTTCAGATATATCATCTGTGTTACAAAATGGATTTACACCAATTTTTATTGATACTGATCCATATTCATTAGCTATGGATTCTTCAGAAGTAATATCTAAAATAACTAG
>MDTF01007303.1_pt1 | contig 10906 bp, 10 predicted proteins | sample 811191 | NCBI WGS metagenome assembly MDTF01 (sample SAMN05326649, study PRJNA326480) | marine metagenome | isolation source: seawater | place: Southern Ocean | collected 2011
CTGCTAAGAATTGGGTGTACTCAGAATATTACAGACCTGCACAAGATAATACAATAAAACACTATAGAAAGTTCATTCAATCTTTAGTGATAGATAACAACTATATCTCTAAGCACTATGAAACACAACTATCTCAATTAGATGAATTAAGTAAGCAAAGACTTCTATTTGGAAATTGGGAGTATGACGCAACAGCTGATAGTCTTATTGACTACAATTCTATTATGAGTATGTTCAGTCAGAAAGGAATAGAAGGTGATAAATACATAACTTGTGATGTAGCACGTTTTGGAAGCGATAAGACGGTCATAATGCTTTGGCAAGGGTTACACATTAGATATATAAGAACTATCCTCAAATCGGCTGTAAATGAGGTTGTGGACGAGATTAAGAAACTACAACAAGAGAATGGAGTTAATCTTAGGAATATAATAGTAGATGAGGACGGAGTAGGTGGTGGTGTGAAGGATTACTTAAGATGTCAAGGATTTACAAATAATGCAAGACCTATAAAAGGTGAGAACTATCAGAACCTAAAAACTCAATGCTATTACAAATTAGCAGACCAAATAAACAAAGGACAGATAGGAGTAAGTTGTTCAGATGTAAATGTTAAGAATTACATAACTGAGGAGCTAGAGCAAGTCAGAACTAAGGACGCAGATAAAGATAATAAACTACAGATAATTCCTAAAGATACAGTCAAGTCTATTCTAGGTCGTTCTCCTGATTATGCTGATGCTTTAGCTATGAGAATGTTTTATGAGATAGATAGTAACTTTGGAAGGTATTTTGTGCAGTAAAAAAAATCGTTAAACTAAAAACAACAAATTTCTATTATATAGTGTATGAAAGTTAAAATTAAAAAAGAAGGGAAAACAGAATCGTTCAATTTAATTAAAAGTTGGAATGATGTTACATTAGAATCTTGGTTAAAATTAATGACATTTGATTCGGATATAAATTCTGAAGATGCTGCCCGAACAATAAAAGAATTATCTGATATTCCAAAGAAGTTAATAAAAGCACTTTCATTATCGGATGTAGCAGTAATGTTGAATTGGATTTCTGAGCTTCAAGCTAAACAAGATACTAAGCTTAAAAGGATAATAGAGATTAATGGTATTGAATATGGATTCCATCCTGATTTGGATTCACTTACGCTCGGTGAGTATGCCGACATTGAAACATTTATCAAAAAAGGAATAGAGAAAAGATTACCTGATCTGATGTCTGTACTCTATCGTCCTATCAAAGAAAAGAAAAACAAAATTTATATCATAGAACCTTATGATGGTGATATAAGGATGAGAGCAGAAGAAATGAAAAAGATGTCAGCAGAACAAGTACAAAGTGCGATGGTTTTTTTTTATCATTTAGGGAAACTATTGTGCGAGATTTTGCAATTATATTCGATTCAGAAGCAGAAGGAAATGATGAAGCTATAGCAACAAATGATTTCGCAAGTTCTTGGGGATGGTTTGGAGTTATGCACAGATTGTGCGGTGAAGATATTAGTAAGTTGGAAAGTATTACAAAGCTTAGTCTTTTAAATTGTTTGACTTGGTTAAGTTATGAAACAGATTTAAACTCTCAAAATAAAGTAAAAAGAAATGGTTAGAAATAAAAGTTATAATAATGTCGTCAATACTCTATTAAGACTAGGTGAGTATCACAAGCAAATAAAAACAACTTCGGTAGGAGATATTTTTTCAATCGATTTGGAAAAGGAAACTAAATTTCCATTACTGCATATTAATCCGACTTCAGTTACGACTGGTGATAGTCAGCTTGTCTACAACTTCCAAATATTCATAATGGATATGGTAACGGAAAAGGATAATTGGACAATAAACAATACTGCTGCTGATTTCCCTAAGTTATATAAGACATTAAGCAATGAGCAAGATGTATTTAACGAAACATTGCAAATAGTAACTGATTTTATTGGTATGCTTAGACATAGTGAAAGGCAATCTATAGCAGGTGTTAATGATATTAATTCACCTATCTATTTTACACAAGACCAATTTACAATAGAACCATTCCAAGAAAGGTTTGATAATTTATGCTGTGGTTATGTTTTCAATATAGGAGTCTTAGTACAGAACGACTTTCAGACTTGTGATATTCCTGTTGATAAGCTTGGAGCTGGGTATTAATGAAATGGAAAATAGGATGGCTAACAATACAGATAGGATGGAAAAAATTTAAAATAACAATTAACTTATAATAAAAATGGCAACACTAACAACTACAATTCAGGAAACAGTATCACTAAACGGAAGTCTTAGAGGCTCTACAATTGCAGTAACTACTGCGGGAATCAATGATGTATTTGAAAGAATAGTAACTTGTACAGCAAGTGTAGTAACTACAGTAGCAGTATTTGATACGCTACCTTCAACTTCAGCAGGAGCTATTAATGTAGCAAAAACTAAATATGTCAGAATCACTAACTTGGAAACAGCTGTAGACATTGAACTAGCAGTAGTTACAACAGCTTCAAATTACCAGGTGATACTTACGGCAGGTCAATCACATATCCTTTGTCAGGGGGCAGACTTAGCTTTAGCTGAAGCAGATACTTCACCTTCTTTTGGAACTATGCAAGACTTAGCTTCCTTACAGATAAAACCAACAACAGCAGTTACTGCTAGAGTTGAAGTTTTCGTTGGATTAGAATAGTGAATACTGACAATATAAAAAGGTACTTAAACAGCTTTGGTAAACAAGTAGTCAATCGTTCTAAGGGTAACTTACAAAAGGCAGGAAAGGGTGGAAAGCTAGAAAATTCTATTAAGTTTGAAGTAATAACAACTTCTGATGGGTTTACTGTACAATTCTCTATGTCTAACTATGGTCAATTTGTAGATAAAGGAGTTTCAGGAAATAAGCAGTCACAATCTTTTAAAGACTATACAGGAAAGGTTGTTAAAAGTCCTTTTAAATATACTACAAAACAACCTCCACCTGATATATTATCTAAGTGGATAAAAATGAAAGGTATAAAAGGTAGAGATAAAAAGACAGGAAGATTTATAAGTAATATGTCATTAGCTTTCATAATGGGTAGAGCAATAAAAAGAGATGGTATAAAAAGCCTTAGTTTTTTCCAAAAGCCTTTAGGACTTGGATTAAAACAGTTTGGTAAAGAATTATTAGGTAATATAAAAGAAGACATATTAAATACTTTAAATAAAGAAACAATAACACAAGTAAACTAATGGGAACACTAATAGAACAAAAACCTAAACATTCATATTTTCCTGTAGGTCAAGATGTAATTTTTACAGTTTCAAATAATGCAGTAGTTACTAATCCTGATTATACTAGAGTCAAGTTTATAGCTGAAGTTCATATCAGTTCAGAATTAGAAGTAAATCTATCGAATAATGATGATGTAGTAGGCGTATTCAAAACTACTCCAAATAATGCAGGGGTTGGAATGTTTGATTGTAGACCTATCATTGAAAGCTTTGTAAGTACAGATAATAAAGCTAGAGATAATAGTTCATTTAAAACAGTTGAAAATACAAACTTAAGAACACCTATTCACATTATAGATAAGTTCTCAGGAAATAACAATTCCTTTCGTTATTTTGCTATACAATTTAAGATAGAATATTTTGACAACTCTTTATTAACCCCTGCTTTAGTAACAGCAGGTGTAACAAATACAGGAAGTTTTAAGTTATTCAATGGCTATTTAAAGCATTCTAATTTGTTAGATATGGGAACAGGGGGTAATATTAATAATTTCGGTTATAATTTAAACGATTTTGATTTAACCTCTGATACTAAAAAGTTTTTATCTAATGCACCAACTATACAGTATGCTAATATTGAAGATTATGGAACTACATCAATATTAATGATAAACCCTTTAACTGATATAGAGGTAAATACCGGTACAGCTGCCGGAGGAACAGCTATGATTAGGTTTGATTATTATGAAGCTAATGGAACTCCAATAACAGGTAATCCTGTAACAAGTTTTGAAACTATTAGATTAGACCAAACAGCTACAGGGGGGTTTGCTTATGCCAATGAGGATTACGCTTATAATAAGTTAGTATATGCAGGAGTATTTCCTGCTAATCTAAGGAATTGGAGTACCCTTTTTAACGATAATATTGATGATATTGCATATTATACATATAAAGTACAAACATTAAATCTTGCAGTAGCAAGTGATATTTCACAAACTTATAGAATAAACATAAACTGTCCTACTTTAAAAGGTTACCAACCAATAAGACTCACGTGGCTTAATCAATGGGGAACTTGGGATTACTACACTTTCAATATGAAATCTACTAAGTCTATATCAACTAAAGGAAGCACATACCAACAGCTTGAAGGAACTTGGAATGAAGCGGTTTATAAGCTAGATGGATATAAAGGAGGTAAAAAGTCTTTTAGAGTAAATGCTACAGAAAAGATAAGTATGAATACAGACTTTGTTAGTGAATCAGAATCAGAGTGGTTTGAAGAACTTATAAATAGTCCTGAAGTATATATCTTAGAAGGCTTCCAAAACGATAATGTAAATTCAGCTTTAAATACTTACGTAATACCTACAAGACTTCTAACTTCTAGCTTTACAAAAAAGACTGTAGCAAACGATAAACTTATGCAATACACTTTTGAAGTGGAAAAGAGTAAGACACTTAGAACTCAATCAATATAATGAGCGTTCAATTAATATTACAGCCTCAAAACGTACAAGGATTTAGTAATGATATTTCTGTAATTAATGGAGAAATGATTGTTAATGGATCTAGTTTTAGTGGAGTTAATAATGCTACAGGTTATACTACTGCCGCAACTAGCCCTTTTCAAGATGTTCTAGATAATGCTCCTGCTACAGTACCTAATACTTGGTACAAATTTAAGAGTGATGCTTCTGCTAATTATCCTAGTGATAGTTTTAATACTTTATTTTTTAGTCAAGTAGCAGACATCGATATATTTACAGGAATTTACCAACAGATGACAAATTTAATAGTTGGTCAAGTTTACGATGTTACTATTCAGATTAATGGATCATTATCTGCAAATAGTTATTTTGGATTGTCAGTAAGTAATGTTAATGGAGCTTTAAATACCTTTATTTTTCCAAATAATCTGATTGCTACTGTTTCATTTACAGCTACAATTACAAATCCAACTATCTTATTTTGGTCTGCTTCTGATACAGTAGAAACTAATCTTATTCAATTAATCTCAGTAATAGGTGCTACTCAATTAGTTAATATTGTTAATGGTGACGGTCAAGTTATTTGCGACCTATATGAAGAGGAGGATTTGCCTTTGACTCTTAGTGTTGATGATTTTAAAAATGTAGCTGAGAAAGTCCAGTCTTATTCAAAGGCTTTTAACTTACCTGCAACTAAAAGGAATAATAAAATATTTGACCAAGTCTTTGAAATAACAAGAGCTGAAGATGGTATTATTTTTAACGCTTATAGAAGAACTCAATGTATTTTGAAGCAAGATGGATTCATTCTCTTTGAAGGGTATTTAAGGCTCTTAGATGTAACTGATAAGAATGGAGAGATAAGTTATAACGTAAATCTTTATTCAGAAGTAATAGCTTTAGCAGACTACTTAAAAGACTTAGACTTTAGAGCTTTAGGCTTTGACGAACTAGAACACGTTTATAATAAAGACAATATTAAAGACAGTTGGAATGATGGATCGCCAGGACAAACAACTCCTATTGCTTATTTAAACCCAAGTACATCAGGCTTTAGAACAAACTTTGAAACTGTAAAATACCCTTTTGTAGATTGGAATCATCAATTTATAGTAGCTGATAATCCAGGAGGGGGTCCAGGGCCTACACACGGAAATACTCAGCTACCTACTTTAGAAACAGCATTTAGACCTTTCATTAATATTAAATATTTAATAGATAGGATATTTAAAGATTCTCCTTTTACTTATGAAAGTGACTTCTTTAACACTTCAGACTTCAAGAAATTGTATATGGACTTTAATTGGGGAGCTGATAATTTTTCTAATATTAATACTTCATATGAGGCGACTTGGGATTATAGTGCAGGAGCTGCAGCTAATGTAGGAAATAATTCTTTTAAAGCATTAAGATTAATTCCTGAGGGAGTTACAGGTGGAGCAGTAGGTTCTACTTTACCACCAAATTATGATACAAATACATATACTATTACAGCTACTACAGATAATGAAATGTATGCAGTGTATTATAACTTTAGTTTTGAAAATATTAGCCTTTTTGATAAAGTAGTTGATTGTAGATGGCGACTCACAAATGCCTTAGGAAATACATCTTTTAATGCTTCGTCTATAACTATACAAAACGCATCAGTTTTAGGTAATGGTACTGCTAATTGGGTTGGTTCATTTTTAATTATACTTCAAGAAAACGACACTTTAAAAGCACAATTTGATGGGGATACATCAACACGGCAAAACCAAAGTGAAGTATCTGAAGCTTTATTTAATGTATCTAATATTAATGTTACATCAGCATCTTTAAATACATCAAGAGGAGAGTTAGGACAATGGGATTTCTTAAAAGGGTTGCTTACAATGTTTAACTTAGTAACCTTGCCTGATGAAGATAACCCTAACAATATAAAGATAGAACCTTACGGAAATATATTCCTTCCAAGCACTGATATTAATAACCCTAATTTCTATGACTTAAATAGTGTTCAGTTAGATTGGACAGACAAGATAGATGTTTCTCAAATAAAGCTAACACCTCTGACAGATTTAAATAAAAAGACAATGTTTAAGTTTGTAGAAGATGATGATGACTATTCTTTTAATCAATATAAGAATCTAGTAGGTGGTCATTTATACGGAAGTGAATTAAGTAATGCAGGAGACTCATTTAATATTCTAGATGGTGAAGAAGAAATAGTAGCAGAACCTTTTGCAGCAACAATAGTCAAGCCTTTAATGAGTCAATTTACTCAATTTATAACTCCTGCAGTTTATGCTAGGGGTTCGGAAGATGAATGGGAAGGATTTGAAAACTCACCTAGAATAATGTATAATAACGGAATCAAAAGTACAGGTTCTTCTTATTATATCCCTGCACAGAATGGATTAGGTAGTGAGAATCAATTTAATTTTTTACAGTTTAGTCATTTATCAGATGTTCCTGTAGTAACGGCATCAAGAGATTTCCATTTTGGTATTTGTCAATTAATGCCGGGAGTAGGTGGAGTAGTTGGAGGAACAGTAAATAATTTATTTAACATATATTGGCAGCCTTATTTTAACGAACTTTATAATCCTGATACAAGGACTATGACTATTAAAGTCAATCTAAGTCCTGCTGATATCAATACATTTTCATTCAATTTTACCGTATACATTAAGAATAGATTATTTAGAGTAAACAAGATAGACTACAAACCAAACGATTTAGCAACAGTAGAATTTATACTTATACCATAATGGGGCAAATATCAATAGAATATAAAACAGGCTTTAATGTCAAACCTTTATCAGTTTCAGGATTAGGTATTGTAACTTTTACTTCAGGAGTTTATGATGACTTTGGAATAATTAAAGTTTCACCTAATCAAATGCAATGTGAAGCTTATGGATATACCTATAATCAAGCAACAGGAACTTGCTCTGCTTTCAGAAACAATACAAATCTAAACATAGCTGTTGCAAATGAAAATAACAAGTCTTTAGGTAAGGGTAATTCAACAGAAACAGGAACAAACAATACTTTAGTAATAGGTGAGAACAATACAGTTAAAGGTTTCTCAAGAAATAGTATTATATCAGGAAGTAGAAATGAAATAGCTAATGGAATAAACAATGCAAACGTATCAGGATTTTTAGGTGAAGCTACAGCAAGTAATTCTATAGTATTAGGGGGAAATAGTAATGGTGATATATTAGGTCAAAGACAATTCATTCGCTGTATATATGCTGCCCAAACTACAAGTAACTCATCAGTTTCTAGTTCTTTAAATAATGAAACAGGAGTAAGGTTTGTTATACCTGATAATACAATCATATATTTTCACGCTGAAACAGTAGTGGTTAGAACAGGTGGTTCTAATGCAGCCGGTGCGGTTGGTGATTATGGTTCTTATGTAGAGAGGGGTGTTATAATTAATAAATCAGGAACAACTACTATACAAAGAGAACGAGATACAATCAAGACTTCAGGAACTGTAACTAATTGGAGAATATTAGCTGAAACAGGAGGTGCAGCAGGATCAATCTTAAAGTTATCTTGCAGAGGTCAAACAAATATGATACTAGAGTGGTGTATGAATGTAAGTATCACACAAATTAAAACAGGAGTAACCTTATAAAAATAAAACTATGGGAAACACAACAGAAACTGCTACATTTAATGTAAAATCTAATATAGGGGACGTAGGAAAAGATGCAAAGTCAGCAGCAGGAGAGTTCAAAGTTATGGGTATTTCTTTAAATGGAGTAAAGGCAGGCTTTGCTTCAGCAGCAGTTACAGCAAAAGGAATGTTCGGTTCTATTAAAGCAGGTTTAATTTCAACAGGTATAGGAGCTTTTGTAGTCCTTATTGGTTCTCTAATGGTTTTTCTAACTAAGACAAAAAAAGGAGCAGAACTTTTAGAAACAGCATTTGCAGGAGTTGGAGCTGCTATAGCAGTTATTACAGACAGGATTTCAGCTATTGGAGGTGCTATTGCAAAAGTATTTTCAGGAGATTTCAAAGGTGCTGTAAATGATGTAAAAGGAGCTTTAACAGGTATTGGAGATGAGATAAAAAAAGAGCTAACTCTAGCTATGGAATTAGAGAGAGCCTTTCAAAGAATAGCAGATAGTGAAAGGGGATTAAATCTTGAAAGAGCTGAAGCAAATAAAATAATTGCAAAGGCTAGATTAGATGCAGAAGATGAAACAAAAACTTTAGAAGAAAGAATGACTGCTTTGCAGAAAGCAAATGATGAAGAACTAAGAATAACTGCAAAATCTTTAGCATTACAAAAAGAAAAAGTTGAAGCTACTAGGCAGGAGGTTGGAATGGGGGAAAGTATGTCTGAAGATTTGGAAAAGTTAAACCAAGAAAAGATAAAGCTAATAAATATGGAAACGGCTAGTTTCTCTATGCAGAAAAGATTAACTACAGGGCTTGAAACTTTAAAGGTTGAAGCAGCTACAAAAGAAAGAGCAAGAGAAAAGACAAGGCAAGACGGAATAAAAGCAGAGGCAAAAGCTGTTCAAGATAGGGTTGACGCTGAAAAGAAACAAATCCAAGAGTTGATAGACTTAGAACAAGATAGACTTAATAAGTTAATTATAGATGGAGCAGAATTGTTAGATAAATTTAACGAATCACAATTAGAAGCACAAGATAAAGAAACAAATGCTATATATGATAAATATTTTGCAATAATAGAAGGCAAAAAAGCACTAGGAGAATCAGTAGTTGAATTGGAAGAAAACCAACAGGCTGAACTATTTGAAGTTACCGAAAAATATAGAATAATGGAAGTGGATGCTGATGAGGCATCAGCTAAGAAAAAGAAAGATATTGAAAAATCAAAAGTGGATATGCAAATTGATATGGCAAATCAAGGACTTCAAATTTTAGGAGCTGCGGCGGGAGAAGGAACAGCTTTAGCAAAAGCAGCAGCAATAGCACAAGCCACTATCTCAGGAGTTCAAGGAGTACAGAATGCATTTACAGCAGCAAATGCAAATACTGCCGCTACAGCAAGTTCTTTTGGTGCTTATCCTATAACTATGGCGGCACTAGCAGGAACATTTGCCGCTATGAATATAGCTAAGATTGCAAGTGGTGGAAAACCTGGAGGAACGCAACCAACACCACCAACAACTAATACACCTGCACCACAAATGATGTCAGGAGCTTTTGATATATCAGGAGGGGTAGCACCTGAACCTGTAGAGGCATTTGTACTTACAGATTCAATGACAAACAGTCAAAACCAGCTAGCTAATATAAGAAGAAGAGCTACAATCTAAAATCAAATAAAAGAACTTAATTTCTATTATATAAAAAAGACTATACTATGCCTTGCGAAGAATGTTCAGACGGAAAATTTAAATGGGGAAAGACAGGAAGCTGTAAGTATGATTCTATAGCTGAATGTGAAGCCGACAATAAAGACTACTATGAAGAAGAAAAGACTACTTCTATAGTTGAGCTTGTTATCGATGAATCAAATGAATCTTTAGCAATAGATGCTATAAGTCTTGTGTCAGCTCCTGCCATAGAAGAAAATATGGTCTATATGAGTAAGGCTAAAAACAACTTAACTTTAGCAAAGATAGATTCTGAAAAAAGAGAAATAATTTCTCCTGCCTTAATACCTGATAAAAATATCTATAGGTATGATGCTGATACGGATTCTGACTACTATGTGTATTTTAGTAAAGATACAGTTAAGAAATGTGCTTATAGTTACTTAAAAAATAACAATCACCACAAAGCTACATATCAACACCAAGACAGAGTTTCAGGCGTTCTAACTGTTGAATCTTGGATAATAGAAGACCCTAAATTAGATAAGTCTAGTCTTTATGGTTATAATTTACCTTCAGGATCTTGGATGGTCAAAATGTCCATAACAAATGATGAGCTTTGGAATAAGGTGAAATCAGGTGATATTCGAGGTCTTTCAATAGAAGGTTTTTTCACTTCAAAGTATGAAGCTATGCAAAAATCAGAACCAACTACCGAAGAAATACTCAAAGCACTTAATGAAATAATCACAAAATCAAACAAGTAACTAACCTTTCTATTATATATAGAACCTAAAAAACAAAAAATGGATTTAAAAGAACAAATATTGGTAGCACTTGGTCTTGATAAAGGCGAAGAAGTTTCTCTTGCGTGGCAAGCGAAGTCAGAAGACGGAACTATTTTCGTTTC
>MDTF01012627.1_pt1 | contig 10906 bp, 9 predicted proteins | sample 811191 | NCBI WGS metagenome assembly MDTF01 (sample SAMN05326649, study PRJNA326480) | marine metagenome | isolation source: seawater | place: Southern Ocean | collected 2011
AGTAAATAGTTTTTAAAGATTTCAAAACCTTTTCTGGTTCTGCTTTAGTCGAATTTAAATATTCTATTACCTTGTCCAATTTGCCCATACAACCATACTACACGGACTGCGGACCTATTGATTACAAATCAACAAGCAGAAATAATTTCCATTCATTAACTATTGACACTACTTACTTCTAAACTTCCGTCAAGTTGCTTCAACAATTATCACTTCAATATCACTTCACTAGATTATTTCGCCCCGCTATTAATCAACATTGGCAGTAGCTGTTATTCTAACTTACAAGATTCTTTTAATAAAAAATTAGTGAGTTTTTATGGAGATTTACAACACACATTTTGATTAATATTAGTCTCTGATTACGACTCCAATGATTCAATAAATGGCTCTAGATTAACTATAGTTGGCTACAGTTCTTCCCTCGATATTATCTAAATCTTATTTTACATGAAGATCTATCTAAAACACATCGTATTTAAAAATATTTTATATTGACTGAATTAAAAAATACCTACATATATTGATATGTTAAAAATTATAATTTTAATTATTACAATACCTACGCCGGCATTAGCCTATATAGATCCTGGTACAGGCAGTATCATTATATCATTTTTAGTTGGTATAATTACAGCTGCTTTTTTTTATATTAAAAGTTTTTGGTTAAAAATAAAAATTTTTTTCGCAAAAAAAAAAACTAATCAGGAAAAACTTTAAGAAATGCTTCATCAACATTTCCATCGATTATATTAATTGTTTCGAAGATTGCATCTTTCATTAAATGAGAGTTTGTTCCATTATCAAATAAAATATCTATTTTACTATTAGTTTTGGTCTTATTTAAATAAAGAGCCTCATGCAAAGCTTTATTCCCTAAAGATTTACAGCTATTTTTTTTAGATTTATCAATAATTAATTTTTTTAATTCATTGCAGTAGTAATTAGCTAAATCAAATGTAGAAATGATAGACTCATTAATTTCATTTAACTTATTTGAGTGTAGGGATTTTACCATTAAAAACGGTCTATACATCGAGTATCCATAAATTGAATTATTTTTACTCAGCGAAAGTTTTTCAGATTTAGGATAATATGAGGAGTGTAATCCATTATCACTTTTGAAAATTATAATTGAATTTTTATATATTCCTTTATTTTTCAAAGTATTAATAAATTTCTCAAAAAGTTTCATTGTACATTTCACAACATCAGTCATCTGAGATACAGTCTGTGGTAAATTTTGAATAATTTGACAATTTTCGTTTAAAACTATTGGTTTTGTAAAAGTCCAATGACCAAATTTTAAAATCACGTCCTCAACATAAGCCGAGTTATTAATATTTTTTGTAAACATATTAAACTGCATAAGACTTTGCTTATTTCTCCAATGATATTTATTACGAACATGATCATTATAAAAAAATCTAAATTTATATGTAAAGAGTCTTTCCAAAGAGGGAACAATAAATCTTTCAAACGAAAGAGTAATTTGTTCAAAAAGCTCTATATCTTTAAAATCAAGTAATTCATCTTTTTCTAATAAGTAATTATAGCTACCGTAAAAATTTGTATTAATATCTTTTTTTTTAATAAAATTAAAAAGATTATTTGGATTAGGTTTTAATTCATTTATATATTCTGATTCAGTTTTCTTTGAATTATTTTGTAATTTATTACCATACATCTCAAATATTATATTTGAATGAGTCGCATGTGAGGCACTAATAAATTTATTAAAAAAAACAAAATCAGATAAATAATTTTTATTTTCGTCATCTTTAAATTCATCTTCAATAATATGATAAGGTATATTATCAATGCTAATTACAAATATATTTAATTTTTTTGAGACAAGAAAGCTGTCATTACCAAAATTTTTATTTTGGTTTGTATATTTTCCGTATAAAATTGATGAAGAATAAATCGTGTTTACTAAGATAGTTACAAATGAAGTTATTATAAAAAAATTATAAATTTTAAATTTAATAGTTATTGAAGTTAATAAAATTCCGATAATTATGTTAATAAAAAATATTAATTTATAACTCAAGCCGTATAAAGAAACGTTTGGGTGAATAGTTGATATTAGGCAAATAAAATAAAAAAAAATTAAAAAAAAGTAGAAGAAAATATTTTTTGTTATTCCTTTAAAAAAAAATATGAGTGTGCATGATAATAATAATAGAATTATAAATAAAATTATTGAAATAGTTAAAACACTGACTGTAAAATTAAACTCAAAGTTATTTATGAGTACATTAAGGGTGTTACTTATTAGCAATAAGTATAATGAAAAAAATATAAATAAATTTTTTTGACCCAAAGTCATTATTGATTTAGACTTAATCTAATTAAAATTGAAATATCATTACTGTAATTTAAATAATCTATTAAATAAAAATATAATCAACATAATTATAATTAAATATATGAGCTTTTTTGAGGACTTTAAAAATTTAAATAAATATTTTAATGAACGTGATTATTCCGATCAAGTAACTTTTTATTCAGAAACTTCTAACGATTGGCAGCACTTATCAGGAATAGTTAAAGAATTGATAAAAAAAACTAATTTTAAAATATTATACGTATGTTCAGACAAAAATGATTATGGGCTAAATTTTAAAGAAAGAAATTTTAATTCTTACCTAATAAATAACAAACATTTATTAACCTGGTTTTTTAAAAATATTAAATCAAAAGTTATGCTAATGACACTTCCAGATTTAAATCAATATTATTTAAAAAGATCAAAACACTTAGTTCATTACATATATATTCCTCACTCTTTATCGAGCTTGCATTCAATTTATAGAAAGGGTGCGTTTGACTATTTTGATACTTTATTTTGTGTAGGACCACATCATGTAGAAGAAGCAAAAAAAATTGAGAAGATTTATAAATTAAAACAAAAAAATTTAATTGAATTTGGTTATAGTAAGATTGACAGTTTGATTAATAGTTACAAAATATTTAAAAAGAATGAGGATAATAAGATTACTTTTTTAATCGCACCAACTTGGGGTGATAACTGCATCATAAATAATGGTAAAGTAATAAAGGTTATGGATCATATAAAATCACTTGGGCATAACATAATATTAAGGCCCCATCCAATTACTGTTCGGGAGTCAAATGACATCATAAATAAAATAATTTCTAGATATGAAAACTATCCAAATTTTATTTATCAACCAAGTACAGATAATGATCAGACACTTTTTGAATCAGACGTCCTGATAAGTGATTGGTCTGGTGTTGCCTTTGAGTTTGCTTTCGGATTAAAAAAACCAGTTTTATTTGTTGATACTTTGAGAAAAATTAAAAATATCGACTATGATAAAATTGGAATCGAGTCATTTGAATTTTATGTGAGAGAAATGGTTGGAGAGTTTTTTGACATAAATAAGATATATACTCTTAATAACATAAATACCGTAAATGATAATCAAATTAAAAAAAGTATTTTTTCATTAGGTAAATCAGCTGACGTTGCAGGTGAATATATTTCTAAACTTATGAAATAGATGTACAAGATTAAATTCCAGGAAAAAAGTCAAAAAAATTTTACTTATTAGTCTTGTTGAATTATAAATTACAATATAAATACGCATTAAATCTATTAGATAGAAAGAGAGTAATTAGTTTATATTTTAATGAGAATACTTTTTTTAGGTGATATAATTGGACTGTCCGGATGCAGTGAAGTGAAGCAGCATTTACCCACACAAATTAAAAAAAATAAAATAGATTTTGTAATTGTTAATGGAGAAAATTCTGCCGAAAAAGGGATGGGCATTACTGAGAAAATTGCCAACAATCTTTTTGATAGTGGGGTAAATGTTATTACGTCTGGTAATCATATTTGGGATCAAAAAGAAACTGCAATTCACATAGAAAAAGAAGACAGATTGTTAAGACCATATAATTTTTTTGATCCAGCTCCAGGAAAAGGATTTCAAATTTACAAATTAGATAATGGTTTAAAAATAGGTGTTCTTAACTTAATGGGAAATATATTCATGAAAAAGTCTAAAAATGTATTTAAAATTGCAAAAAAATTTTTAGAAAATAACTCTTTAAAAAATGATTATGATTTTCTTGTATTAGATTTCCACGCCGAAACAAGTGCTGAAAAAATGACAATGGGGCATTTTTTTGATGGAAAGGCAACCCTAGTAGTTGGAACACATACTCATGTACCAACAAATGATGCAAGAATTTTAGAAAATGGAACTGCATACCAAACTGATGCCGGCATGACAGGCAATTATAATTCAGTAATGGGTTATGATAAAAATATTTTTATTAAAAAATTTTTAAAAGAAGATATAAAAAAAAATTTTCCAACACCTAACAATATAAGTTTATGTGGTGTAATTGTTGAGGCAGATTTAGAGACGGGACTGGCAAAAAATATAGAAAACTTTGTATTTGGTGGAGAGCTGAAAAATTCTAACTAATTTTTTTTTTTATACCTTTATCGATAATATTTCTAATTTTAATAAAGCATTTCTTAATAGTTAAATTTGTTGTGTCTATTAAAATAGAATCTTTAGTTATTTTTAATGGAGAAATTTTTCTTTTATAGTCACTGTGATCTCTTTGTTTAATGCTTTGCAAAACGTCAATGTATTTAATTTTTTTATTCAATATCTTTAATTCCTTGTACCGTCTTTTAGCTCGAGTTTTTATGTTTGCTGTTAGAAAGAATTTAAAGTCAGCATCAGGTAAAATTTTATATGTAATATCCCTTCCATCTAAACACGAACCGTTATATCTTTTTGGTGGTTTATAAGCATATTTCTTCTGAATAACGTCAATTAATTTTCGAATTTTTTTATTTTTTGAAATTATCGAAGCCTCAATTCCAATATCATTAGGAAGTAGTTTCTTATTATTAAGATCTTTTAATTTAATCTCTTTAATTTTTTTTTTTACATATGTAAAATTAAATTTATTAGGGTTTTTGATCTTGTAATAAGCAAGTATGCGATAGTATTTCCCAGTATCTAAATAAAACAAATTGTAATGTTTGGATAACAATTTTGATTGTGTGCCTGCACCCGCTCCAGCAGGTGAGTCAATTGCAATTTTCATATTTTTTATTTTCATAATTACTTATACAATTTAATTATATAATAAAAAAAATGTAAATTATTATTAATTAATTAAAGATTTTTTAGATAATAATTTTGAAATTTTTAAGTCCATTAAATAATTTGGAATTACCTTATTTCTCCTCAAAAGCTCTCTAATTTTTGTGCCACTTATTTTAACCTTATGTTTTTTTAAGCATTTTCTGTCTAAACACTTCGTATTTTTTATTGTTTTGCAATTTAAGCAATAAATAGGTTCATTACCCGGTATTATCTTAATACTTAATTTTTTTTGATGCTTGTAGCAAAATTTTTGTGACTGTCTGTACTCATAATAATCTTTAATACCAGCATGATCTCTTCCCACCCAAAAATGACTACATCCATAATTTTTTCTCACTATAGAATGAAGAGCTGCTTCCCTATATCCTGCATATCTTGGGTAAGAAAAGAAGGGTATAGAAAAAACTTTATTAGAATTAAATATTTTTGAAGCCAATGTATTTGTTTTAATTATTAATTGGTCACTATATTCACCTTTTTTATATTGACCAATAAGTGGTTGTATTAATAGGGCTCCAATTTTTTTGAATAGAAAATTATGGATCCATTGATGTGCCTTATGAGGTACATTCCTAGTATGAAAACCTGCTAATGTTGAAATTTTATTAATTTTAATTTTTTTTTTAACTAATAATGGTGAAACAAAATACTTATGTTTAAGATTTTTTTTGTTAATTTTCTTACAATCGAAGCTCAAAAATATATAATTTTCTTTAATAAACTTCTTAGAGTAGGGGTGTTTTAAATAATTAGTCCCATAAATTTTTTTACATATTTTTTTTTTATCTAAACTATAAAATTTAACATTATGAATATTTAATAAATATTTTTTTTCATAATATAGGTTAAAAGTCTTTTTTTCTTTTAATTTAAGATATTCTTCCTTGGTAATTCCAAAGTAAATTGGAAGAGGAAAAAAATAGTTCTTAAATTTTTTATTATTAATTATTTCTAAAAACTCAACTTTTGTTACAAAATTTTTTAAAGGAAGAAAAACATCATTAAATAAATTTATTAAATCAGAAAACTGATTTTTAGTAATATTTATTTTGTTCATTTTAAAATGTTGTATTTTTAATTATCTACAATATATATATAAAATAATTATTATAAAGATGTTATTTGATTTCACAATAATTGGATTTGGAGTAATAGGAGTTCAAACACTTCTTGGAGTTAAAAAAATTTTATTAAAAAAAAAACAGAAAAATAAAAATAAAATAAAAATTAAAATAGCTATAATTGAAAAAAATCTTAAAAATATCCCTGGTGGTGTAGCCTATAGTAGGGAAAATTCAAAATTTGGTTTTTTTAACAACCCATTAAGATTGTCTCATCCAGAATTTATCAAATGGTTTAATTTAAGCGATAACAGAAAAAGATTAATAGATTTTTCAAAGAGCAACCTATCTTACAATCTTAATACTTGGATAAAGAAAAATGAGAGTATTTTAAAAAAAAAATATCAAGATTATAAAGAAATTTATTTACCCAGACTTATTTACTCATTTTATTTAAAGGACAAAATAATAGAATTCTTAGACTTTAAAAAAAAAATGAATATTTCATTAAAGATCTATAAAGGAGAGGTCAAGCAACTTAAAAGTGATAAATGTTACAATATTTTTCCAAATAAATCATTTAATGAATTTATAACTAATTACGATAACAAAGATTTAATATTTAAAAAACACAAGCTTAATAATATAAAAATAATAAGGTCAAAAAAATTAATTATTGGCACAGGTGTTGTTCCTCCTAAAATGATTGATGAAACTACAGTACATAAAAATTTTAATTACATATGGGATTTTTATAGCAGTGGAGGAACTAATAATTTAATAAAAAAAATTAATGTCATTTCAAAAATAAAAAAAAAGGTTCATATTATTTTTATTGGAAATAAAGCTGGTTTATTAGAAACTATGCAGGAAATTGAAAAACTTATTAAAAAAAATAAGGTTAATATTAATATAATTTGTATTTCAAAAAACACTCAAACACTTCAAAAAGCTGAACGATCAAAGAAATTTAGTTCATTTAAATTTAAATATTTAATTAAAGAAAATATTAATGAGATTAAAAAAGCAGAACAAATACTTAATCTACTTAAAAATGAATTTAAAAATGCACAATTAAAGGGTTTTAATAAATATGACGTTTGGACAAATGTTCTCTTAAATAAAATTATGTATACATGCTACAATAGATTAAATGAAAATGAAAAAAAAAATTATAATTTCTCAATATTTCCTCTAATTAGAAATATTACAAGATACACTTATCCAGATACAGTAAGTGCTAAAAATAGACTTCAAAGGGCAAATAAAATTAAATTTATAAAAGATAAAGTTGTTAAAATTGTGAAATATAAGAATATTTTAATTTTAGAAACACAATATAAAAAATTAATCAAAGGTGATATTGTTATTAATGTTTCAGGACCAGTAAGTGTTGTTCAGTCAAAAAATGAAATTAAATTTATTTCATCGTTAAGAAAAATTACAAAAAAATTTAATGAAAGAGGCTTTTCTACAAATAAAAATTTTATGCTTGAGAAAGGTTTATTTTTACCAGGAACTTTATCAAATAATTTTAACCCGGGTAGAGAAACAATTATCAAAGCAATCACTAAAAATGCACATAGAGTTGCAAAAGAAATACTTAATTAATATATAACGATAACGTAATTAATATTAAATATATATTCTTTTGTTGAATTTCTTCTTAATATTGTTTAACCACTCATTAAATCTGTGAGATAAATTATGAAAAATGATCAACTATCATGGGAGGAATTTTACAATGTAAGTAAAAATAGAACCTCAATACCTAATAAGATAAATGAATTTAATAGATTAGTAGCTCATACTAAAAATTTTTTTATCATATCTGGATATGGAGCTTTCACTCCTGGTTATTTGTTGATTATTTCAAAAGATTTCCTTCCATCATTTGGCCTTGTGGATGAGAGTCAATTAAATGAACTTAATTTTGTAATAAAACTTGTTAAAGAAATAATTAATCAAGAACTTAATAGAAACTCAGTTGTTTTTGAGCATGGTATGTGCGCATGCATAGGTGGTCTTGACAGAGCCCATATACACATAATGAGCGTTCCGAAAGAAACTAATAAACAAAATATTTCAGATGCAATTGATCTCACACTTTATAATAGAAAAGCAGGAATAGAATATATTGAGTACAATAATTATAAACTTCAAAATTTACATGACATAAATCATATTTATGAAGATTTAATAACCAAAAAAGAAAACAATGATAAATTTAAAATTGTTGGAAAAATTTTAAAAATAAAAGATATTCAAAATTTATCTGTCCAAAAGTGGCCATTTATTACGTTAAAACATATTCAAAAAGGAGGACATTATGTTTACTTTAAAAGTGATTTTGAAACTTCCTCATTTTTAACCACAAATAATTTTGAAACACAATTTGGAAGAGAAGTTGTTTATCAAAATGAATTAATTTTAAACAATCAATTCAAAAGAGAAGTTGAAGATCTTGAAAATAAAAATCAAAATTTAAGTGTTTGGCGATGGCAACATTATACTTTCGAAAAAGATATTTTACATTCTATGAAAATTGCAAAAACTGGACTAGAAAAACTTAAAGAAACGTATCAAAAAGATTATAGCGAATTTGAGTTAAAGATTATTTAAGATATTTAAGGCTGATTTTATTCAGTGATGGTGCCCCCGCACGGAGTCGAACCGCGGACCTATTGATTACAAATCAATTGCTCTACCAGCTGAGCTACAAGGGCATTTTAAAAAACCTTATATATATAGCCGAATTGAATCGCAAGATTCTTTTCGGATTTTTTTTCTTATTCTATATGAAATTTTTCTCTCTCTTAACAAGCTTTCTTATTGCTAATTGAGCTTAGAAAAAAGCCTAGTGGAAAAAAATATATAATATTAAGCCAATTATTAAAAAAATCACCTGTAGGTATAAATGGCCAAATTGAAATTAACATTGCTGATAATAAGCAAAGCTGAAAGTCATTAAAAATAACTCTTTTATGAATAAATTTAATAAATAAATGTTTTATAATTGATAGTAATAACATTAGGAAAATTCCAATGAAAAAAATAAATCCAATTAACCCAGTTTCTGCCAATAATTGTACGTATGTATTATGTGGATGAGTACTACAACCCTCCCAAATATAATATTTTTTCTCAACACATAAAAATCTAAACATTCTTGGTCCAACACCTGTAATTTTATTATCATTAAACATTCTTAAGGAAGACCTGTAATGATTCTCATACTCAATTGAAAAAACTTTTTTTGGTATCAATTCTTTAACACCTGCATCTGTAGAAACTTCTAACTGATTAAAAGTTTTGGTAATTATTCTTTCTGTTGATTTAGGATAGAGGTTAATTAGTAAAAAAATCATTATAATTGAAGTTATGATGGATAGACTTCTAAATAATTTATAATTTTTCATTGAAAGTATGAGAAATAATGATGAAAAATTTATATAAAAAAAAGCAGCACGTTCACCAGTTAAGAAAGTAAGAGTCTCTGTGCCAACAAAAATTATGAAAAATAACAAATATAAGGAAATTTTATTTTCAAATTTATTATAAACCAACATAGCAAAAAAAATTGGCAATAATCTTGACAAATAACTTCCTAAAATTAACTCATCTTTAAATAGGCCACTTAATCTAGCACCTTGCATGGGCCATCCAAAAATATTTTCTTTAAAAAAAAATTGAATATATCCATCTATAATTAAGATAATAAATATGAATGTAAATGATACAATCAGATATTTAATTAAATATTTTTTGATATCAAAAATGTACCAAACTGCTAAAGCAAAAACCCAAAACCTAAAGTATACAATAGTTTTTTTTAATGAAATCAATGGATCGATTGATAAGACAGAAACAATTAATAGTATGAGAAAAAAAATTCCAAATATTGTTGAAAAAATATTCTGATAATAGAAGTAAATTTTTTTTTTAATTGATGTGTATAAAAATAATAATGCAATTAATGATACTGAAAAATCTGATAAAAAAGATCCAGTTACAAGCGTAATGGGTAATAAAACTATGAGAAAAAAAATAATTTTTTCAGGAAAATCTTTTTGATTTAAATGAAAAACATTTATCATTATTATTTATTATAAAATTAAGAGTTTATTAATTAATATTTAAATTATTTCTTATTGGTTGATTTTAAAAAATTTAAGTGATGGAATACAATTGCAGCACTATTTGATATATTTAAGCTTTCCACATTCTTATTTATATCAATTTTAACTAAAAAATCAGTGTACTTACCAGTATGTTCCCTCATACCAAAACCTTCCGAGCCAAATAAAAGAACATTCTTTCCAGTCCATTTAATTTGAGTAAATTTTTTATCTCCTTTTGCATCAAAACCATAAACCCAAAAATTTTTTTCTCTTAAGTTTTTAAGGGTTGAGTTAATGTTCGAAACCTCAAATATATTTAAATGCTCCATGCAACCACTTGCAGCTTTATACATTAGCTTACTATCCGAAGGAAATTGTCTTTCTTTAACTATTAAACCATCAATATTAAATGATGCTGCACTTCTTATCAGTGAGCCAATATTTCTTGGATCTGTTACTTCATCAATGCAAACAAATGTTAGATCATTTTTTCCTTTAATAAAATCTTTTAAATCAGGTTGATCTAAATGTTCGACCTCTGCAATATATCCACCATGCA
>MDTF01013383.1_pt1 | contig 10904 bp, 14 predicted proteins | sample 811191 | NCBI WGS metagenome assembly MDTF01 (sample SAMN05326649, study PRJNA326480) | marine metagenome | isolation source: seawater | place: Southern Ocean | collected 2011
AAAAAACATTGTATTAGAATATAATAATCCATCACATGCACCTAATTCTAAAAATATACCATCTTTAGTAGGTAAATTTATAAAATTTCTAAATATAAAAAAATCTTCTCCTTGTTGACTATAAAATGTCGTTACGTTGTCATTAATTTTATTTGCTAATATTTTTTTAAATTTAAACATGTATTATAAAGTAATATATTATATTGCACTATTTTTATTATGTTTTTTGTTACTTATTAAATATTATATGTAGATTACCGCTTTGTCATTCTTGTGTTTTTGCCAGTTTTTTTATTCTTTTTATTTTTTTTATTATTTTTATTATTTTTATTTCGCTTTGTTTTCTTACCCCTTTTACCCTTTCCGCGTGCGAATTTAAGTGTCATCACGTTGAATGTATCTATATTGCTTTTGTGTAATTTTACCAACGCTTTTTGACCCCTCATATAGTCTTGATATTTCCGGTCGTTTATAGACCCGTCTGGGTTTGTAAATTGTTTCATAAATTTGCTAATTTCTTTTTGGTCTTCGGCTGTAATCGGTCGCATTGTATTTCCATCTTTTAATCCCATATTTTCCTATATATATATATGTTACGAATTAAATTACTAAAAGATTAATAAAATTTTGATAAATAAGCCCTTATTTATAGTTTTACGCACTAATGTTTAACGCTGTAAATTAAATATAACGCTATACCATCTCCCAATCCAGATTTTATTATTTCTAATACAGCTATTTTTTTTACTGTATTAGCGTCTGTTTTTATCATAGAATAACTTTTAGACATACACATATATCTAATGGGATATACTCCAGTATTTGCTATTATACCGGCTACAAATTTCGCATATGGGATATTCATCATATATATACTGTATAGTGAGGCATATAATATCATTTGTCTCAAGGTCATCCATAAAATAAATGGTCTCATATCAGGCATTAATTTAAACCGTGATTCAAATTTTTTTGCCTGTAAAAAAATGTAGAAAGGCGATGATACTACACCAGCAATAACTCCCCTTACCGCATGATTATTTAACCTCACCGTTCTGGTATATGCTGTGTTTTGTAATAGAAAAACCATAGGCATTAATAATAACCATTTAAATTCTTCCATATGAAATTCAACCTTTTTAGTAGTCATCATATTTGTCTGTATAATATCAAGTGGTAGAACTGCTAACCCGCCACATATAGAACTACCTAATTTATAAGCAATTGGATTAATTAACATTATATCATACTATTTCTGTAATTCTGTTTATGTCCTCTTCACTTTTAATTTTTAATACCTCATATGTTTCTATAATATAGAGCCCTTTCTTTAATTCTATGTATATATACCGACAGAGTAGTCCTATAAAACACATGCTTGTCGTGATAAATATAGCTGATGCCCCCATGACGAAACCTTTTACATAGTCGCGGTCGTTGAATGCCCTATATGAATAACAGAATCCACTTACACCAGGTGCCCCTGTAATAATTACTTGAAATATATGTAATGGCAAGCCCCTATGTTTCAAAAATTCACAATTTAATCTCTTAGTTGTTATAGTTTTCAATTCAACATTTATATAGTCAGTATCACATACTTTACATTTTAAACTATTACTGTTAGATCTAATGATTCTTAACTGGCATTCTTCATGCAATACCATATTAATACATTTACAATTACTCAATTTATTGGTTTCCAAGGTACAAATATAACATTCGCCCATATTAATATGATATAGTTATATGTTGTTAAATTTATATCAATTTTTTTTTATAAATTATAATATTTATTCAATCATATTCAAGTCATCTTTTACATATGTTTGTTTGCATACCTGTTTAATTATTTTTTCATCTACTCCATCAATAGATTTACCTACTTGGGACATCGCCTTCGCATAATACATCTGTTTGGCGTCATCATTCATAAATTTGGGGTTCTCTTTGGTCCAATTCGTTAAGGCTGTATAGTTCTTATTTTGCGTCTTCTTAATAATTTCCTTAATTTTTGTTCTATCATTATCTTTCTCCCATTTATCATTATCTTTTATATATAATGTTTCCCGTTTAGCGTCGGTGCAGTGTAATGGTCGTTCATATATGCTCAACTTATTCATATTATCCATAATAACTTGTGTAATTCCTTTTTCTAATCCTTTTGTTTTTGTTAAATCTAATTGCTCTAACGACACCTCAATTGATTTGATAAAATCACTCATATTAATTGCTTGCTTACAATCTTCATTCAAAAATACATTAATGTTAAACTGATTAGTATTGTTGCTGTTTGTGTTTGTAGTATTATTGTTTCCCATATGCGGGGCGATGTCTTTCATAGCTGAAACTACGGCATTTTTCATCATTTCAGCATTAGCCTGTTGTTGTTTTAACATAAATTCGGTTAAAAATTCTGCAGATACACCAGATTCTGTATGTTTTACTGTTTTCTGGCATATTTGATTATGTTTCCATAGACCAGAATTGCTCTTAAAAATTCTATCACATTTTTGACAACATATTTTTTCCGCGACTTTTGCGACTTTTTCATTTCCTGCGATTTCCAAAGTGCGATTTTTATGTTTTTGGGTTTGTAAATGTTTTTCAAAATCGGATTTTTTAAATGTAGAATAGTTACAACTTTCACAAACATAATTTGTGGCGACTTTTGCGACTTTATTCATTTCCTATAATAGAAACATAAAAAGTCTCTAAATTATTTTTTTTATTATTTATTTTAAAAATTTGTTTTTTTATCACATTAATTTTTGAAATTACTAAAATATTTTAGCAGGGTCATCGGGCAAAAAACATAAATTTCAGTATTTGTAATATTTATAGTTTCATTCTTGTCACCAGATTCACATATTGGACATTTATTTTTGTCCAAAACCTTAAAAAAATATTACTTTTGAAATTACAAAAAAAACACAGTTTTAAAAAGAATATATATTTGTTATGTAATAGCATCACAATAGCAAAAAGAGGGTTTTTGGGGGTTTTATGTAAGCCATTTTTACAACAACTTTTGCAACTTTTGCAACTTTTTTATTTCCAAAAGAGGAAATTAAATTGTTTCGTAACATAATAATTGTATATTTGTATTTTCGTATTATGAATAACGGTTTAAAATTATAAGTCTCAAAAAAAGCAACTTTTGCAATTTCCAAAGTAGGAAATGTCCAAAGTTGCAAAAAATTAAAAAATCAAAAGCAATAGTTTTTGATTTTTTAATTTTTTACCACCGCCCTTACCACCCCACCTATTTATGCTTTCTTATTCTTACCATTAATCTTGGCTGCTGCGGCGTGCCATATGGCTTTATCTTCTGGCTCAACATCTTTCCACATAATAGCAAGCCTCTTCAATACCAAATACTGCTTGGGCTTTTTGTTAATGTTCATTACATCCTCCTTAACTTCGGCTTCGTCATAAATAGACTGTTCCGCATCATCACGCATGACACGCTGAAATTCGGTATATCCTGTGATACGCTTCTTTTTGGTTGTCGGCTTGTTGTCGCTGCTCTCACTACTGTCGCTGATGCTATCATCAGTATCAACTGGCTCTTTAACCAGTTCTTCTTGGGGGTATGCGATGGGCTCAACGATTACAGCCTTAGGTTTCTTCGTTGGGATAGCACGCTTTACTTCGGGCTGGACTTTGGTTGGCTCCGCTACTTCAGTAATATCACGCATTCGCTTTTCCATCGCATTAATGCGGGTAATCAATAGGTCGAGAGTAGTCATTATGTGTATTTTATTTGTTATGATTATGTATATATATAATAATTCTTTCAATTTTTTCCACATCTAACATAAATTAAATAAAATGTTTTTTATATTTAAAAAATTGCTTGGATGAATACATAATTATATATATTCATAACACACAATATATATAATAATGAGCGGTCAATTAAATGCGGAACAAGAATTGATTTTCCAAAAATATAAAAATGGAGAGAATATATTTGTGACTGGACCTGCAGGTTCTGGTAAATCATTCTTAATTAAAACGATTGTAAATGATAGTGTTGAGAATGACTACAAACTACAGGTATGTGCTTTAACTGGTTGTGCGAGTATTTTACTGAATTGTAAGGCAACAACACTACATAGATTTGCTGGTATTGGTTTGGCGAATAAGAGTATTGATGCGGTGGTTGAAGATGTATTTGAAAAAAGATACAAGTTGAAGAAGTGGTATGACTTGAAATGTTTGATTATTGATGAAGTAAGTATGATGTCGTTGAAGATTTTACTGATTTTGGATAAGATGGCTCGTAAAATTTATAAGAAAGAGAATACGCCGTTTGGAGGATTACAGGTAATATTTTCGGGCGACTTTTATCAACTACCACCTATTAAATCAAATGATGGTGATAAGGAGTCAAGTATGTTTTGTTTTGAAGACCCACTATGGAATCAATTATTCCCAGCAGATAATCAAATCTTGCTGAAATCAATTTTTAGACAAGACGAGAAGGAGTTCTTGAAAGTATTAAAGTATGTTCGGGAGGGCAGGATTACCAAATCAACACGGGAGACGCTGGAAAAGCGTGTATTTACAGAGGCAGCGATTAATAAGGTGAGAGAAGAGAATGTGGTGACTATCATTTCGCCATACAAGAAGGACACTGATAATATTAATGCTGCTGCTTATAAAATGTTAAGCAACGATGTTGAGAAGAAAATGTATGGTATTAAATATTTAAAGGGTTCAAGGAAGCAAGATGGAGCAGTAGAAAGTGCTGTAAATAATCTATTGATTGATAGTAATGCGTCATTAAAGGCAGATTATGAATTCTTGGCGAATAACATTATGGCGAATACAGCATTAGAGTTAAAGATTGGAACGCATGTAATGTGTATCGCAAATATATCGCTTGAAAGTGAAATTCAATTGGCTAATGGTAGTCAGGGTATAGTGGTTGGTTTTAAAGGGGGATTACCAGAGATTAAATTCAATAATATCAGGGACCCTATTATAGTGGATTATTTTGTATGGAATTCTGAAGTAAATAAGAATGTAGCCGTGTCTCAAATTCCATTAATTTATGCTTGGGCGATAACCATTCATAAATCGCAAGGATTAAGTTTGGATGCTGCTATTATGAATATTGGTAAAAATATCTTTGAATACGGTCAAACATATGTTGCTCTGTCTCGTGTGCGGAGCCTTTCTGGATTATATCTATCGAGTTTTGATTACACAAAAATCAGTGCTAATCCAAAAGTGAAAGCGTTCTATAATCCTGGTAGTTGATAATAATGTTTATGATGTGGGGGTGTAAATTTTTTTTTATCATCGTAGGTTTTAGCTCGTATGTATAAAATTTTTTATATGACCCTATGTGTGGTTCGGGGACAACAGGGGAGGCAGCAAATAATTTAAATAGAAAATGTATAATAAATGATATTAACCGAGATACAATTTCTATTATTAAATCACGATTTAATAAGGAACAATAATTTTACTATTTTTTTAAAAATTGATAGATAATCGTGAATTGTTTTATACACATAATCATACATAGAATGAAACAACATGAATTTAAGGATGTAAAATTTATTATTGGAGAGAACGCAGAAGATAATTGGAATTTGTTTGATATGAGCAAGGAGATTAATGAGGATTATGTATGGTTTCACTTGAATAGTTTTGCTTCTCCGTATGTAATCATGTATTCCACGATTTTCGATATTAAAGCGAGTGGAAACATAGAAACTTACATAAATTATGGCGCTGCCTTGTGTTTGGAGAAGAGTAAATACTCAAGTTTGAAAGACACGAAAATCATTTACAGCCCATTAAAAAAATTAAATAAAGGCAGTAAAGTTGGAGAGATAATAGTATCTGGTAAGCGTAAATTAGTTAAAGTAATGTTCCCCGACACTTTTGAAAATACAAATTAACCCAAACTTGATATAATAACCGTTTCATCTGTGTTGTATAGAGCTATAGGACAAGAAGAAGTTGGGCGATTAATGACTATATCGAATGTATTATCTGGGTTATGAATAATAAAGTTACTGATGCTTGCTCGCAGTTTTTCTTTTTCGGCAATTCCGTCGTTTGCCGTCAACGACATCAGTCTTGTTGCACGGCGAGCCTCCACTACCCTTCTCTCCCATACAATAGTAGAAACCTCTGCAGTTTCAATTTCGCGCCATACTGGGATATCAACATTAATTGACCTCCATAGAGGATTAACATAAAGAGGCGAGATAATTGGCTCTTCGGCGGGCGATACAATTGCCCTTCGTCTGTTCCAGAACATATTGTATATTTGATTATAATATATATCCAATCCATTCATATCAATTTTTTTTCTATTTCAAATTAATAGAAAAAAAACATAGATAAGTAATCGTTTTTATGTATTAATCAGCCAGTTCTCTCGTGTGTCGCAACGCCCGCCTTTCTCTTCGTTCTTTTCGTGCGTCAGACCTTTTCTCTCTTTCCGTATCTTCAGCATGAACTCGTGTTTCCCAGGTCTCTGCCCATGCTCTTGCTGCTGCCGTCCTTACTGTTGCATTCAACATCTCTTCCTTTGCTGCTTTTTGGACTACTTGCATACATAGGTCCATTTCTTTCTTCGCTCTCATCGCAACGGCTTCCAATTCAATACTCATATCCCGTGCTACAAGGTATTGTTTTCGTGCTCGTATTACCTGTTCTTCACGATGCGGTTCTACCATGGGCGATGTTCCACGCACACGCCGTGCTTCGTCCGCCGCAAGTGACGTTCTATCTGTTGCCCTCCCAGCAGCCTTGATTGCGTCTCTGGCTTCTCGTTCCGCAAATTTCATTTGTTCAACAGCGTGGTTGAGAGCCTCGGCATTCATTACAGAGATTCTGGTAATAAATTCTACATATATAAATAATTTTTCACTTTAAATCAATTTTTTTTATTAAAAAACATACATCTCTCTAATCCTAATTTGAATTCTAAATAATTTCAAAATTAATTTAAATAATTATGTTAATTTTGGATTCTATACTGCGAAATACTCCCGCACGACTGCCGAATGGCTGCCTTAAAACCCGTAAAACCCGTAAAACCCGTAAAACCCGTATCTGGACACTATACAAATGCTTACTTTGGCTTGCGAATGGCTTACTTTTGGCTGTGGTAAAACCTATATGGCTGTTTTATACTGCCTTATGGCTGCCTAAAAAGTGGAAAAAAGTGGAAAAAGTGGAACAAATGGATAAAAATATTGCGGAAATACCTGAAAATACTCTGAAAACTGGTTTTACAGCATTATGCTGTCAATAATAAATATATATAATATTGTTAAAAAAAATGAGAATTTGATAAAGTACAAATTTTTTGAGAAATGGACATTTATAAATGTCCATTTTAAATATATGTGAGAAGTTTGTAAATCGAGTGAAATATGTGTATTTTTATGAAATGAAACCATTAAGCAGTAATATTATATATAATTATCAAATATTTTACAAGACCATAAATTATATTTATAAAAAAAAGAGTTTAGAAATTTATACAAATGCTTACTTTTGGCTTAATTTGGCTTACTAATGGCTTGCCGAAAGTTCTTATGCGTGTTTAATATTTAAAATTATATGTGTTTTACATCGCAATATGGTATATAATGATGTTAAAAACAGGTTAAAGATTATATATACATATAATATACTACCGTATGGCTGACTCAAAACCCGTAAAACCCGTAAATCCCGTAAATAAATATATTTGTCTCTGTTGTGATTATAAATGTAATAGAAAATACGATTATGACCAACATTTAGCAACACAAAAACATAAAAAAACGGACAACCTAACAAATCCCGCCATTATGGCAAAACTCGTAAATGAATTTGTCTGTATGTGTGGTAAAAAATATAAACATAAGCAGAGTTTATTCAAACATCAAAAAAAATGTGATTATGAAGAACATGTATGTGTGGAAATTAAAAAACCCACAACAGATATATCTGGAGATATAGTTGCTATATTGATGGGGCAACTGGAGAAACAACGAGATGAAAGCAAGGAACAAATGGAGAAACAACGAGATGAAATCAAGGAACAATCAGATAAAAAAGATAAACAGATGATGGAACAAATAGAATTATTAACCAATACGATTAAAGATATGATTCCTAAGATGGGTAATAACAATAACATTACAAATAACAACCAGTTCAATATCAATATGTTTTTGAATGAGGAATGTAAAGATGCTATTAATATGAGTGATTTCCTCAAATCTATAGAAGTATCATTAGCCCAACTCCAATATACAACGAATAATGGGCTTGAAAAAGGGGTTACACGTGTAATTATGGAGAATATGAATAAATTAAGCAAATACGAGCGACCTTTACACTGTAGCGATGTAAAAAGGGAAACAATCTATATAAAAGAGAACGACATCTGGGAGAAAGATACGAACAAAGAGAAGTTAAAGAATGTAATTAAGAACGCATCTGGTAAAAATTATACAGCATTAACAAATTGGAATAAAGAAAACCCGAACTTTATGAGGTGTGATGATAAACAGATGTTTTACGCTAAAACAATATCCGCAATCGGGAAACCGATAGATGGAGTAGAAGATAAAATAATCAAACAAATATGTAAAGACACATATGTTAAAGAGTAATCCCTAATTTGAATTCTAAATAATTTCAAAATTAATTTAAATAATCATGTTAATTTTAAAATGTCGTGTATGTCTGTGTATGTCTATGTATGTCTGCATGTCTATGCATGTCTTTTGAAAAATACAAATCTCTCTGTTTGTATATTTCAATTCTAAATTTAAAAACAATTTGTTAGGTTGAATGGTATGAAATTAATTAACTTATTTTTTTCTTTAAAGAATTATCTTCTACGTGTTCTTGTTTTTTTTCCTTTTTTATTTTTTCTTCTTGTTTTTTTTCTTGTTTTTTTTACCTTTTTTGAGTTTCTTCTTCTGCGTCGCCCTTGGCCTCCGGCAAGACCCTCGTAGTGGAGATCATTCATATATCTTTCTGCTTTCGTTGCTTCGAATTCGCGCCGCTCCTTCTTCGCCGACACCGCCGTGCCGTAGGGGCCCTGCTCCTCGTCGTTGTAGTCGGTGAAGTACCACAGCATCCTCCCGGGGTTCCAGAGCGACTCCTTGTAGTAGATATGAGCCCGGTCATCATCCGAAGGGAGTTCTCTGAGCTGGTCATCAGGATTCATTTTATATATATTACTTTATATTTTTTTATAATTTTTTAAATTAAATATATTTAATGGGTTGTGCTAATTCTGTTCCAATTTCTGAATCAATTAATGATAAAAGTAGAGAAATTGAAAACACTACTTGTTAAGCCATTTTTTAAATATATATATCGTGATTATAATATCTTTGTAGTGATTATTACAAATCTCTCTGTTTTTTTTATAAATTCTAAAAAATTTTCAAAATTAATTTAAATAATTGTATTAATTTTGGATTGTAGTATCTAATCATCATCACTACTATCATCGCCTGCGTTAATTATCACACATTCGGAAGATAGTTTAGTATTAACAGCCATTATGTGTTCCATTTTGTTGATAGTTGCTTCGTCGGGTAATAGTTTTTTTCCAACTGACTTTTTAACTTTTTTAGTGGGAATAGGATTATAGTCAGCATTAAATTTACATTTACACATATGAGCTCCACGCGATCCTTTAGTGGCGAATTCTCTCGGGCAATAAGGGCATTTAAATGATTCTAATGCGGCACATTTACCAGTAAAAAATGATGTTAATTTAGTTAATTTAATTTTGTCTAATGCTTCTCTCATTCGTTTATCATTCATAGTTAAAACCTTATATACTTCTTCTTTGGAAGTAACAAAATTTTTAAGTTCATCATTAATTTCTACCATACTGTCTTCGTCAATATTAATATTTGTCTCGGTGTCGTGTTTAATAATACTATTTAATTGTTCCGCCATATTATCAATTAAACTGACCGCACTTATAATTTTACATGAATCATAATCAACATCGATGAGATATATTAGAATTTTATTATTGATAATTTCTAAACTCCAATCTCTCTTTGATGATATGCCTGAATTTTGTGACAGCATGATTCCGTGCATATCTAAATCACGGCAGTCATTTTGAAACTTTGTAACGTTGTCGTATGTTACGTTATTTTTGTAGTCCTTATTTTCAATCATAATGGTATGTTTATTATTCCGTTTTAAATGGAAATCTCCACAATGACTAACCGAAGACATATTAGTAATCTCTCCATCTTTGAATACGTGATTTAAAATTCCTTCGATTCTATTTTCAGATTGAGCTCCTTTGTATGCAGATGTTTTGTGTTTGATGAAATATTTTTTCATTTCTTCAATTAAATCATTCGGGATAATATTTTGCATTTTATGGAAAGCGATTTCATTATCTTTCGTGATTAAATCTTTGTTTTTAGAAAACATATCAGATATAAGTTTGGTTGTTTCGTCTTTATTTTTAGAAAATAATTCAGAGTTTTTATTTGTAATGGTAGAGAGAACGGTGTTAATATCGTCTTTATTTTCATAAGAATTTAACTTCAATATGGATTTGAAATTATCAAGATTGCTTGTGTTAATATCTCCTATAATATTTTTAATTGAACCAACAGATTCAATAACTCTTTCTTCAGAGATATTAGAAGTATCTCCAGTAGATTTTTCAATAATATCTATAAAATTACATAAAATATTTTCAAGATTAACATTAGGATATTTTTTATGGAACTCGCAAATTCTGTTATTGTTTATGGTAATAACCATGAGTGTATATATATATTATATAGAGATGTCTTTAATATGTTTTTACTTTTATTTACTTTCTAAAAAAAACTAACTTCATTTAAAAGAAAACTAAAGAAACTAAAAAAAAACTAAAGAAA
>MDTF01012806.1_pt1 | contig 10897 bp, 13 predicted proteins | sample 811191 | NCBI WGS metagenome assembly MDTF01 (sample SAMN05326649, study PRJNA326480) | marine metagenome | isolation source: seawater | place: Southern Ocean | collected 2011
AAACTCATATCGTTCTAGTTTCGTTGTAGTTTCATCCTATAAAATCCCATTTTCATTTGATAGAGTATCTTGATGAAACGCTTACTAGCATATCTGTTCATCGTTCTTGGTTTGGGGTGCAATAATAAACAATTAAAAAACTATACCCTTAAACACTAATTTAATGAAAAATCAAAACTTCAATAAGGGTATAATCTTAACTGCTATAGGATCTTTTTGGTGGGGTGTAATTGGAGTTGTATATTTTAAACACATCTCTTTCGCTGGATCAATTGAAGTTGTAATCCATCGTTGTGTTTGGACATCTATAGTTTTAATTATATCGACATTTTATTTTTCAAAATGGGATATATTTTTAAAAATTGTTGCAGACAAAAAGAAACTTATTTGGTTATTTTTTTCAAGTTTGTTAATATTCATAAATTGGGCCACCTGGATATATGCACTCGGTACTAATAGAATTATTGATGCCAGTTTTGGATATTTCATAATGCCAATATTAAGTGTTTTTTTGGGATATGTTTTTTATAAAGAAAAAATAAATAAGAGAAGAGGTCTTTCTATTTCTTTAGTTTTAATTTCTATATTATTTCTATTGACCGTAAGTTTTGATTCAATACCATGGGTTGGAATAATTGTTGCACTAAGCTGGGGTTTTTATAACTTATTAAGAAAGAAAGTTAATGTTGATACTGATGTAGGACTATTAATTGAAAGTCTTTTCATACTACCTTTTGCTTTAATTTCATTTTATATAATTTTTCAGAACGATTTAAATGATTTTAGTTTAAACAACCCTCCATTAATGCTTTTACTAATGTTGGCTGGTCCAATGACGGTCATACCTCTTTTTTTATACGTTAGAGGTGTAGAACTTTGTGGTCTTGGTCCAACTGGTATGATTTTTTATATCACACCAACATTTCAATTCTTACTTGGTTTTTTTTACTACAATGAGGGTTTTTCTATAGAAAAATCATTAAGCTTCATTTTAATATGGATTGCTGTAATTATTTATCTTAAAGACTTGTATGAAAATAATTAATATTTTTATAATCATTAAAGTACTCTTTATTTGCTTGCCATTAAATGCTGATGATTTAGCATTTAATCAATGGTTAGTGGACTTTAAAATTTATGCTTTAAATAAAAATATTTCTGAAACTACATATGACAAAGCGATGTCAGATGTTGTGTTTCTACCAAAAGTTCTAAAATATGATCGATTTCAACCTGAATTCTATGAAGATACAAAAACATATATATCTAAAAGAAGTAATAAACTAAAAGTTAAGCAAGGTCGTAATCTTTATTTTAAAAATATAGATTTTATAGATTCAATAGAAAATAAATTTTCAGTTGAAAAAAGTTTGTTGCTTGCATTAATGGGTATTGAAACAAATTTTGGAACATATGTTGGAAAAATGGATATATTATCATCTTTAGCGACTCTAAGTTTTGATCAAAGAAGATCTGAATTTTTTACGAATGAACTTATTACAATACTTAAACTTGTAGAAGCTGGAACTATAGATCATAAAATCTTATATGGTTCATGGGCAGGAGCTTTTGGAAATTTTCAATTTATGCCCAGCACTATAAATAAGTATGCCATTGATTATGATAAAAACAATATTATTGAATTGAAATCTATAGTGGACTCTTTTGCATCTGCAGCAAACTATATTAATAAAATTGGTTGGAAGAAGAACGAGCCATGTTTTATTAAAGTTAAATTAAGTACTAAAACACCAAAAAAACTATTAAATGCATCAGCAAAAAAGTTACATCATAAAAATGAATTTAAAAAATTGAAAAAATATATAATTAACTATAAAGACATTGGTATAGATGACACTCTTATTGGAGCCATAATAACACCAGATAAAGATATTATACCTAATTCTGAAAATTTTGAGCCCGCTTTTATAGTTTTTGAAAATTATGAGAAAATATTACAATGGAACAGATCATTAAGATTTGCACTTGCTGTATGTACATTAAAAAATAAATTTGAAAATGAGCTATAAATATTTTTTTTTATTAATTTTTTTTTTTGTAACAAATTGCACAACAAACAATCATTTAATAAATGGTAAAAATACTATTTTAAAAAAAAATTTTTCAAATAGAGGATTTACTTTAATTTATAATCAAGAATATTACGATAGTGGATTAATTTCAAATAAAATTGAAGAGCGAAGTTTAGTGATATTTCAAAAAAATTTAAAAAATAAAACACAGGTTAAAATCACAAACTTGTTAAATAATAAATCCTTAATAGCTGTAGTAGGGAAAGTCTCAGATTATCCAACCTTTAATAATTCTGTAATTTCAATAAGAATAGCAGATGAATTGTATTTAGATATTAATGAACCTTATATAGAGATTTTAGAAATATCTGAAAACTCAATGTTTGTTGCAAAAAAAGCAAAGACGTTTGATGAAGAAAGAAATGTTGCAAAAAAAGCACCTGTTAAAGATATTGATATTAATGATTTGAATATAATTAAAAAAAAAATAAAAAAAGTATCTAAAAGAAAATTTTCTTATGAGATTAAAATTGCTGATTTTTTTTATAATGATACTGCAAAATTAATGATTAACAGAATTGTTAATGAAACAGTAGTGAGGAACCCAAAAATTAAAAAAATTAATAAAGAAAAATACAGGGTATTCCTAGGACCCTTTAATAACATTAGTTCTCTACAAAAATCGTATAATGATATAAGAATGTTGATGTTTGATAATATTGAAATTATAAAAAATGATTAAATTAAAATTTATAACTATACTGAGTTTTTTAGCTTTATCTTTTAATGCTAATGCTGCTTTTGAAATAAATGCACGAACAGCTATTTTACAAGACTATTTATCTGGAGAAATTTTATATGAAAAAGAACCTGATAAATCGATCTATCCTGCTTCAATGACAAAAATAATGACAGCAATTGTTGCTTTTGATTTAATTAAAAGTGGTGACTTAGATATGAACGATAAATTTATTATATCTGAAAATGCCTGGCGATTATCTTCTGCTGGCTACTCTTCAATGTTTATAATGGTTGGTGATGAAGTTAGTGTTGAGGATTTATTAAAAGGAATAATTATTGCATCTGGTAACGATGCATGTGTAGCTTTAGCAGAGGGTATTGCTGGAACTGAAGAAGAATTTGCCCTCTTAATGACAACAAAAGCTAAAGAAATTGGCATGAAAAATACTAATTTTGCTAATTCTTCAGGAATTAATAATACTGAAAATAATTCAACTGTAAGAGATATTTTAATTATGTCAAAATATCTTATAAAAAATTATCCTGATGAGTATAAAATTTTTGCAGAAAAAGAATTTACATGGAATAGAACAGGTGGTGACCCAATAACTCAAGGTAATAGAAATCCACTTTTGTATAAAAACTTTGGTGCCGATGGTATTAAAACTGGTTATCTTGCTGTAGAAAAATACTCATTGGCATCATCAGTATATAGGGGTGGCAGAAGACTTATCGCTGTAGGAAGTGGTTTTAAGACAAAAAAAGATAGATCTGCAGAAAGTGCAAAACTTTTAACTTGGGGGTTAGCAAATTTTGATTTAATTGAAATTGCAAAATCTAACACCTCGATTGAAAGTGTTGAAGTTTGGTTGGGTAAAAAAAATCTAGTTAAGACATATGTTAAAGAAGATATTTACAAGACAGTTCCAAAAGCAAGAAAGAAATTTTTAAAAGTGTCTATTAATTATAATGGTCCAATTGAAGCACCAATAAATAAAGATGATATAATAGGAAAATTACAAGTTTTTTATAAAAATGAACTTATTAACAATTATGATTTACTCGCATTTGAAGATGTGAAAAAAATAAATATATTATCTAGATTAATAAGATCTATTAATTTTTTAATTTGGGGTGATGTCTAAAAAACCACTTATTGTTTTTGAGGGTATTGAGGGTAGTGGCAAGTCTCATCATATTAAAAAGTTAGCAAATTACCTGAAAATAAAAAAAAAGAGCTTTATTCAAATTAGGGAACCAGGTGGTAATGTTAATTCAGAAAAAATTAGAAAGCTAATACTTGATAATAAATCATCATTTAATAAAAACACTGACCTATTGTTATATTTATCAGCAAGAAGTGAGAATATTGATCTTATTAAAAGAAATTATGGTAAAAAAATTATATTAATTGATAGATTTGTTGATTCTACATTAGCTTATCAACATTATGGTATGGGTGTTAATATTAAATTAATTATAAGTATTAATAAATTTTTATTAAAAGGTATTAAGATTGATTTTACTTTTTTAAATCTGGTTACACCAAAAAACATGAAAAAAAGACTACTTAAAAGAAAAAAACTTAATAGATATGATCAATTTAATGCCAAATTTTATAAAAAAGTCCAAGATGGTTTTATCAAGATTTTTAAAAAAAAACCAAAAAAATATATGAAGATAAATTCAAATCTTAATATTAATATAAATGAAAATATAATATTGAATAAAATTAAAAATTTATTATAGAGATGTATTTAAAACCCTCAGAAAACAATTATTTATTTGGTATGAGTTATTTCTTTAATGAAATCATAGATCTTTATAATAACAAAAAAATGCCTAATAAAATTTTATTATCAGGTAAAAAAAGTCTAGGTAAATCAACCCTGGCTTATCATATAATAAATTATATTTTATCAAGCAATGAAGATTACAAATATATAATTGAAGAATTTATGATTAATAAAGAAAATAAATCCTATAAATTAGTACAGAACAGATCTCACCCAAATTTCTATTTAATAGACCTAATAGATGAAAAAAAAAATATTGATGTTACACAAATACGTGAAATGATTGTTTACACCAATAAATCTTGCTTTAATAATATGCCTAGATTTATATTAATTGATAATATTGAAAATTTAAATAAAAATTCTATTAATGCATTATTAAAAATTATTGAAGAACCAAACGAAGGTATTTTTTTTATTTTGATAAATAATAGTGAAAAACAAATTCTTCCCACATTAAAATCAAGATGTTTAGTTTTTAAAATTCACCTTACATTTAAACAATCAATTGATATTGCCAATCAATTACTTAACAAAAATATTTTAGACCATGTTAGTAGTGATTTTATAAGTCATTATATTTCTCCCGGTGAGATCATCAATTTAATTAATCTAGCTGATGATAAAAAAATTAACTTTTTAAAGCATGACTTGGAGAGTTTAATAAAATTATTAATTAATAATGCATATTACAAAAAAAATAAAATTATAAAAAAAATACTAATCAACTTTATTGAATTATTTTTTTTAAAAGAATATAGATCAACCAATACTAAGAAATCTTTTTTAAACTTCTATCATGATTTTTTTAGTAAATTAAAAAATGTGGAGAAATTCAATCTAGATGAGGAAAGTTTTTTTTTAGAATTTAAATCAAAATTATTACATGAATAAAAATTATTATATAACAACACCTATATATTATCCTTCTGCTAGACCACATATGGGCCATGCTTACACTAGTATTATTGCTGATTTTTTTGCAAGATTTAAACGTATTGATGGCTACGATGTTCATTTTCTAACTGGTACTGATGAACACGGTTTAAAAATTCAAAGAGCTGCTGAAAAAAATAATATTGATCCACTTATTTTTTGTAATGAAATTAGTCAAACATTTAGGGATTTATCAAAAATATTAAATTTATCTAATACTGATTTTATAAGAACTACAGAAGATAGACATAAAAAAACCGTACAACACATTTGGTCTGAATTAAAAAAAAATGATAACATTTATTTATCAAAATATTCTGGATGGTATTCTGTTTCTGATGAGGCATATTATAATGATGATGAAATTATTGAAAAAGAAGGAAATAGAACAGCAATTTCCTCTGGATCAATTGTAGAATGGATAGAAGAGGAGTCATATTTTTTTAGACTATCAAAATGGCAAGACAAACTATTAGATTACTATGAAAAAAATTCTGACTTTATTTCACCTATATCTAGAAAAAATGAAGTTGTTAATTTTGTAAAAAGTGGTCTTAAAGATTTATCTATTAGTAGACAGGCTTTCTCTTGGGGAGTAAAAGTTCCAAATAATCCAGACCATATCATTTATGTTTGGCTTGACGCTTTAACTAATTATATTAGTGCTTTAAATTACCCTGATACTGATGATGATTTGTATAAAAAATTCTGGCCAGCTTCACTACATCTAATTGGTAAAGATATTTTACGGTTTCATGCAGTTTATTGGCCAGCTTTTTTGATGGCTGCAAATATTCCTTTGCCAGAAAAAGTATATGGTCATGGGTGGATATTATCTGGTGAAGAAAAAATGTCCAAATCTAAAGGAAATATTTTAGATCCTTTAGACATGATTCAAACATATGGGCTTGATCCTCTAAGGTATTACTTAATAAAAGAAGTTTCATTTGGTAATGATGGAAATATATCTACATATAAATTGGAAGATTGTATCAATAGTGATCTTGCTAATAACTATGGAAATTTATGTCAGAGAGTTACAGCATTTGCAGAAAAAAACTGTTCTTTAAAAATACCCTCTAATAATAAATCTAATGATGAAGATTTTATAATATTAAATAAGTTTACTGAAAATTTATCAAAATTAAGAAATGAAATTAATAAACAAAATATTAATTTTTATATTGATTTTATTGTTAATGCTTTATTTGATGCTAATAAGTATTTTAATGACCAAGAACCATGGAAAAAGAAAGATGATATGGAAAGATTAAATTCGATCGTCTATACAGCACTAGAGATAATTAGAAAAATTTCATTTATGCTCTATCCGATCATTCCAGATTCAATAGAAAAAGCTCTTAAGATTTTTAACCTTAAGCCTACTGACATTATTTTTAAGTCAATAGCAATTCATACCTACTTAAAACCTGGAGATGATATTAATAAAATTGATATTTTATTTAAAAAGATTGAAAAAAAAAATGATTGATTCACATTGTCATTTAGACTTCGAACCTTTATTTGGAAATATTAATCAAGTTATCAAAAGGTCAAAAGATATAGGACTTCAAAAATTATTAACTATAAGTACAACATTAACTAGTTTTGATAAGATAAAAGATTTGGTAGCTATTGATCCTATAATTTTTGGAACGTTTGGAATTCATCCACATGAAACTGAAAATGATTTTGTTAATAAGGACACATTAGTTAAAACAATAAGTAAATTTGAAAAAATAATTGGTGTTGGTGAGACTGGTTTAGATTTTTTTTACAATCATAGCAATAAACAGAGACAAATTGAAAGCTTTATAGATCATATAGATGCCTCTATTGAGCTTAAAATACCCATTATTATCCATTCAAGAAATGCGGAAGACGAAACTTTTGATATACTCAAATCATATAATTGTAGTGATTTAAAGATATTAATGCATTGTTTTACTGGTTCATATGAATTTTCAAAAAAACTTTTATCTTTAGGTGCCTTTTTTTCTGCAAGTGGAATAATCACTTTTAAAAATAGTATTGAACTTCAAAATACATTTAAATCAATTCCACATGATAAATTACTCATTGAAACAGACAGTCCTTTCTTAGCCCCAATACCTATGAGAGGGAAAAAAAATGAACCAAGTTTTATAAAATATACCTTAGAAAAATTATCTTCTATTAAAGAAAAAACACCAGAAGAAATGAGTATTTTGACTAGTAATAATTTTAATCAATTATTTAACTTTTAAATTATTTTTTATGTCCATCAAATTTATTATTTTAGGTAGTGGAAGTTCCTTAGGTGTCCCCAGAGCCGATGGCTATTCTGGAGCGTGTGATTTAAACAATAAAAAGAATCATAGAACTAGATGCTCGGCATTAATCAAATTTAATGATGAAAATATTTTGATCGATACTTCACCAGATTTAAGACAGCAATTATTAAATAATAAGATTAGATCTATTAGTAAGGTTTTTTATACACATCCGCATGCAGATCAAACACATGGTATAAATGATTTACGTGCTTTTTTTTTAGTGAATAAAAAACAAATTCCTGTTTTTGCTAATAATGAAACTGCTAAATATTTATACTCAACTTTTAAATACTGCTTTCATTCATCTTATGACTATCCATCAACATTAAGATTATGTAATCTAAAAAAAAATCATATATTTAAAAAAAAAAAACAAAAAATTTTTATTGAATCTATAGTTGTTGAGCATGGTAAAATTGATAGCTTATGTTATTTAATTAACAAAAAACTTGCCTATGCTAGTGACATAAGTTTATTCAAAAAAAAAGATATAAAAAAATTAATGAAGTTAGATTATTTTATCATTGATTGTCTTTGGTACAAAAATCATTCTTCACATCTTAATCTAAACCAAGTTTTAGATCTTATTAAAATTTTAAAACCTAAAAAAACTATATTAACAAATATGCATACAGACTTAGATTATGAAGTTCTTAAAAAAAGTTTACCCAAAAACGTAGTACCTGGATTTGATGGGATGAAGATTAATTTATAAAATCAATTCAATTTCATTAATTATTTTTTTTGAGAGTGGTGTGATAAAAGAATTAAAGGTATTTTGTATCTTTCCCTTTTTATTAATTAATATTTTGTGAAAATTCCATTTTGGGACCGTTGAATTACCATAATTATCTTTAGCCCAAACATACAGTTCATGGGCATTTTTACCTTTTACGTCAACTTTATCTGTCATTGGAAATGTAATATTGAAATTGGTTTTACAAAAATCTTTAATTTCTTTGTTTGATCCAGGTTCCTGTCCTCCAAATTGATTTGAAGGTATGCCGACTATCACTAGACCTTGGTTTTTGTATTTCTCATATAGGTTTTGTAAATCTGTATATTGGTCAGTAAAACCACATTTACTGGCAACATTTACAAGAAGAACAGTTTTTCCTTTAAATTCGGTCAAATCTAATTCTCCACCATTTATATTCTTAATATTTAGTTCAAAGAAAAGTTTCTCATATTTTGCATCAACTTTATTAAAAAAAGAAAACATAATTATAAATATTAATAACACTAAATAATTTTTATTTACCATAAATTATTTTTTAATAGCCACTGATAGAGTAAAATATCCAACTATTGTTGACAACAGAGATCCTGCTAAAACACCAATTTTAACACCATTTATATATTCTGTATTTTCGATAAATGCTAAGTTACCAACAAATAAACTCATCGTAAAACCAATTCCTGTTAAAATAGAAACCCCGTATAAGCTGAACCAGTTTGAATTATTAGGCATTTGCGCAATACCAAACTTAACTGCAAAAAAGGAAAAGAACATAACCCCGACTTGTTTACCAACGAACAAACCCAAGAGTATTCCAAGAGGAACAGGGGTCATTAAAGAAGAAAATGTTAAACCCTCTAAAGAAACACCAGCATTAGCAAAAGCAAATAAAGGCATAATCAAAAATGCTACATAAGGGCTTATTGCATGCTCAATTTTTATTAGCAAAGAAAAGTCTTTATCTTTCAATTTATGGGGTATCGTTGATGCCAAGAGAACGCCAGCTATTGTTGCATGAATTCCAGATTTATAAGTAAAGTACCACATAAAAATCCCCAATACCAAATATGGTAGAAACTTTTTAACCTTGAGCCTATTCAATACTAGAAGCAATATATATGAAATCAAAATTAGACTTAGATAGCCAATATTAAGATCTCCTGAGTAGAAAAGGCAATAATCAAAATAGCACCAAGATCATCAATAATTGCTAATGCAGTTAAAAAAATTTTTAGTGAAATAGGAACTCTAGAACCCAGCAGTGCTAAAATGCCCAAAGAAAATGCAATATCAGTTGCTGACGGTATTGCCCAACCATTTAATGTTTCTGAGTTTTCAAAATTAATAGCTACATAAAAAAGAGCAGGGACAATCATGCCACCAACAGCAGCAAATATAGGCAACATTGCTTTTTTAAGGTTAGAAAGTTCGCCTTGAATAAACTCTCTTTTAATTTCCAATGTAACAAAAAAGAAAAATACTGCCATAAGTAAATCATTTATCCAATGATGAACAGAAAGCTTTAGTCCAAAATCATTAAAGCCAATAAAAAGATATTGCTCTAAGGTTCTGAAATAAAGATCACTAAAATTTGAGTTACTGACAATTAAAGCAATTATGGCAGCTATTAAAAGTATAAGACCACTAGCTGATTCTAATTGAAAAAACCATTTAAAAGGTTTGGATAAATTATTAATCATATATTAAAATAAATCTCTAATAAATAATTCAATATCTTTAATACTTTCATATAAGTTATTAAGCAAAAATTTAAAATTTGGGAAAATTTTGCTCAAGATACTTTCAAAGGTATCTAAAAATATAACTAAAGCTATAAATGAAATTATAAACACAATAGTTAAATTTAAGAATTTATAATTTTTTTTAACTATAATCTTATTAATTTTTTTTTTTTTAATAATTGTATCAGCAGGAACGGCTATTTCAGTGTGAATAAAGTTGCTATTATCAACACCTGCTGAGTTGTTTTCATTAGGTTCTTTATTCTCAAAAATTTTTAATTCATTATTAACTGGCTGAACTATCGTTTTGGCTGCTATATCATTTTTAAAAAACCACTTGTGGTTACAATTGCTACATTGTAGTAGTCTTCCTTTTTTAGGTATCAATTTTTCATCGATATCAAATTTTTTATAACAACTTTTACAACTAATGAACATTTTACTTATATAACAGATTATTTTAAAAAATCCTTGTTTTAGATATTCTTTATGCTTTGAAATTAACAATATCTAATGTATTAGTACCACAATCGGGGCGTAGCGCAGCCTGGTAGCGCATCTGGTTTGGGACCAGAGGGTCGCAGGTTCAAATCCT
>MDTF01013984.1_pt1 | contig 10895 bp, 11 predicted proteins | sample 811191 | NCBI WGS metagenome assembly MDTF01 (sample SAMN05326649, study PRJNA326480) | marine metagenome | isolation source: seawater | place: Southern Ocean | collected 2011
CAAAGATTTTTAGGAGATAAGTATAAAGCAGAAAATTACGAAAAAATAAGTGACATTGTTGAGGTGTGGTTTGATAGTGGTTGTACACACGCATTTGTTTTAGAAAAAAGAGAGGATCTTCAATGGCCTGCATCCATGTATTTAGAAGGATCGGACCAACATAGGGGATGGTTTCATTCTTCATTACTAGAGTCTTGTGGAACTAGAGGTAGAGCTCCCTATGAATCAATATTATCACATGGATTTGTAGTGGATGGTAAAGGTCTTAAAATGTCTAAATCTGTGGGAAATGTCATAGCACCTGAAGATATTTTAAAAAAATATGGAGCAGATATTTTAAGAATATGGGTTGCTTCATCAAATTATGCGGAAGACTTAAGAATTGATTATTCAATTTTAGAACAGCACGCAGATTCTTATCGAAAGATACGAAATACATTTAGATATTTGCTAGGGAATCTAAATGATGATTTTAAGAGAATTGATATTGAAAAACTAGATGTAAACCAATTACCAGAATTGGAGCAATATATGCTCCATAAGATTTATGATTTAAATGAAAATTTTAAAAATTATTTCAAGTTGTATGATTTTCACAACCTCTACAAAGAGCTTTTAAATTTTTGCACAGTAGACTTATCTGCATTTTATTTTGATATTAGAAAAGATACTTTGTATTGTGATTCAAAAGATTCAGAGAGAAGAAAAAGCAGTATAATTCTGTTAAATATAATTTTAGAATCCTTAATCAAATGGTTTGCGCCCATACTTTCATTCACAACAGAAGAAATTTTTACACTAATAGATAAAGATAAAAAAAGTATTCATTTAGAGAAATTTATGAAATTTCCAAAATTATTTGAAAATGAAAGATTAAATAAAAAATGGATAGAACTAAAAAAAATTAGAGATATTTGTAATATTAGCATTGAAACAAAAAGAGCTAGTAAAGAAATAGGATCAAGCTTAGAGGCAAACCTAACTATTAATTTAAATGAAAGATTATTTAAGATTACAGAAAATACAAATTTTTCAGAATTATGTATTACTTCAGGGGTGAAAATTCAAAAAAAAGAAGCAGAAGAAGTAAGTGTGATAACAACGAAAGCAGAGGGAGAGAAGTGCCCAGTATGTTGGAAAATTAATAAAAATGGATGTGACAGACATCCTGCCTAAAAAAATTAATGTTTAAAATAAATTTAAAGAAAAAATTATTAGATTTTATAATTATTTTAACTGTTTTTTTAGCAGACAGGATTTCTAAAAATTATATTATTGACATATATGAATTAAAAAATAATGTTGATATTTACTTAAACTCATACTTAAACCTATATCTGATTTGGAATAAAGGTATAGCATTTGGACTATTTTCTTTTGATGAGGTTTTTATTTACGATATAATAACTTTAATCATTGCAGTTATAACTATCGTAATCCTGATAATGATAGCCAAAAGCAGAGGGTTAAAAAAATATTCTTTAATACTTGTTTTGGGAGGGTCATTAGGAAATATTTTTGACAGGATATATTATGCTGCTGTGCCTGACTTTATTGATTTCCATATACAGGATTTTCACTGGTTTATTTTTAATGTTGCAGACATATTTATAACAATAGGTATAATAGCACTCATCATTGATGAAATTTTTTTCGATATTAATAAAAGTAAAAACCATGCTTAAAAAAACAATCTTTCTATTACTAGTTTTAATTGCATTTAATGCCTGTCAAAGTGTAAAAGATGGATTAACAGGAAAAAAACAGAATAATACTGATGAATTTTTGATAGAAAAAAAAAATCCATTAGTGCTTCCACCACAGTTTAATGAATTACCAGAACCAAAAATAGCAGGTAAAACAAATGAAAAAGAAATTGATTTAAAGATTATATTAAGGACCAAAAGAAGTTCGTCAGACTTGGATAAAACTGGTGCTAATTCTAGTAAGTCATTAGAAAAAAGTATACTGGATAAGATTAAAGATAATTAATGTTAACAAAAAATATTAATTTTAAAAATTTTAGATTAAACAAAAGTAATAATAAGATAAAAAAAGATCTAAAATTAGTCTTAAAAGAAAATAATAACATACTTAAATCTTTAAGACCAGATTACAAAAATAATTATAATAAAAAAACTATTTTAAGGTTTAAGAAATATACCAATATAAGAGTGATTGGTATGGGTGGATCAATATTAGGAACAGAATCAATTTATAATTTTCTAAAACATAGGATTAAAAAAGAATTTCATTTTGATAATAACCTTCAATCTAAAGTAAAAAATTTAGATAAAAAATTTTCTGCGAATATAATAGTTTCTAAATCAGGAAACACTATGGAAACAATATCTAATTCAAATATAATTATTAAAAAAAAAGATAAAAATATTTTCATTACTGAAAATCGAAAAAGCTACCTGTTTTTGCTTGCTGAAAAATTGAAAGCTGAAGTAGTCCATCACAATAATTTTATTGGTGGCAGGTATTCTGTTTTGTCAGAAGTTGGAATGTTACCAGCAGAACTTATGGGTTTAAATATTAGTAAATTTAAGCAGTTAAATAATTTAATCAAAAACAACAATTTTATTAACTCACTTATAAGAAATGTAAATAGTACACTTTTCTTTTTAAAACAAAAAAAATTCAATTCTATAATTCTTAATTATGATGAGAGTTCAGATAATCTATTTAGATGGTATCAACAATTAATTGCTGAAAGTTTAGGGAAAAAAGGAAAGGGTATTATGCCAATAATATCCTCTATGCCAAAAGATAACCATAGTGTCATGCAGCTTTATTTAGATGGGCCCAAAAACAATTTTTTTACTTTTTTTTACGTGAGAGATAAAAACTCAAATCAAATTAATAATAATACAATTCTTTCTTCTTACAGCTATTTAAAAAATAAAAATTTAGATAAAATTCTTTTGTCTCAAAAACTAGCTACTGAGAAAATATTCTTAAATAAAAAAATACCTTTTAGAAGTTTTGAAGTAATCAGAAGAAATGAACAGTCTTTAGGTGAATTATTTTGCTTTTTTATTTTAGAAACTATTTTATTAGGAAGAGCTCTAAATATTAATCCTTACGATCAACCATCTGTGGAATTAATAAAAGATGAGACAAAAAAAATACTTTGTTAAAAATAATTTCCAAAAATAACTTTTGAGATACCATAAATTTTTTCTTCAATAACATTGAATTTTTCTGGAAATTCATCCCTCTCTTTCTTATATCTATGTATGATTATAATTCCATCTTTATTCAAGATGTTTGATTCAATAATATCATTTAATATTGTGGGTAAACTTTTTTCTTTGTAAGGTGGATCTAAGAATATAATATCAAATTTTTTTTGAAAGGTCCTAAAATTAAAATTATCGATTATATCATTTTCAATTATATTAGAATGCTCTTTACAACTAAAATTTAAAATATTTTTTCTTAAAACAGATAAAACGTTATTATAATTTTCAACAAAAGTCACATTTGCAGATCCTCTTGAAAGACATTCAAGGCCGAAAGATCCAACACCTGAAAATAAATCTAAAATATTTGAATTTTCTAATTTTACACGAAATTTATTAGAGTGAGTTATGATATTAAATATCGATTCTTTGGTTAAATCTTTAAGTGGTCTTGTATTGAGATCGTTAGGTTCTAGAATTCTTTTCCCTTTAAAATTACCAGATATTATTCTCATTACTGTATTACTTTGTATCCAATGTCTTTTCGATAAAATCCGCCATCCCAATCTAAAGAATTAATCATTTTTATGACCTTTGTTCTTGCTTCTAAAAAATTTTCAGCAAGACAAACAAAATTTAAAACTCTACCTCCAGTAGCATAAATTTTTTCATCAGTAATAGTTGTTCCAGCATGATAAAAATATTCATTTTTATCAAACTTAATCTTATCTAAGTTTTTGATTAATACATTTTTTTTAAATTCATCGGGATACCCTTTTGAACACAGAACAATACATAGGCTTTTTTTATTGTGCCATTGTATTTCAGTTTCACTTAACTTTTCATCACAGCACGATAAAAATATTTCTAGCAAATCAGATTTCAGTTTAGGCAAAATAGTTTGGCATTCCGGATCGCCCATCCGCACATTATATTCAATCAAGTAGGGTTCATTATTTACAATCATCAGTCCTGCATATAAAAAGCCTTTATAACTTACTCCAATTTCTTTAAGACCTTTAATTGTTGGTGCAATTATTTTTGACATAATTTTTTTATCTAACTCTTCATTAATTAATATTGATGGAGAGTAGGCACCCATACCACCAGTATTTTTACCTTTATCACCTTCAAATACTCTTTTATGGTCTTGAGCAGTCCCAAATTTTTTCATAGTTTTGCCATCAGTGATCATAAAGTAACTCATTTCCTCACCTTTCAGAAATTCTTCAATAAGTAAATTTTCAGCCCTACCAAATTTGCCTTCAAATATTTCTTTTATAGCTAGTTCTGCTTCATTATTGTTTTCACATATATAAACCCCTTTTCCAGATGCCAATCCATCTGCTTTTATAACTAGGGGGTATTTAGTTTTTTTTATAAATTTAGTTGCGTCAATAATATTTTGAAAAATACCAAATTTTGCAGTTGGAATATTGTGTTTTTTACATAGATTTTTAGTAAAAATTTTAGAACCTTCGAGTTGAGAAGCAATTTTGTTTGGTCCAAAAACTTTAATATTATGTCCTTCTAAAAAGTCAACTATGCCATCTACCAAGGGTTTCTCTGGACCAACTATAATTAAATCAATTTTATTTAATATTACAAAATCTTTTAAATCATCAAATTTTTCAAGGTTTAATGAAATATTTTCAGCTACTTTTGCTGTACCTGCATTTCCAGGAAAACAGTATATTTTATCAACTTTTTTTATATTACTTAATGTATGACATATAGAATGTTCACGTCCACCACTTCCTATTATTCCAACTTTCATATAATGATATATAAACTAAAAATGAATAAAAAATTAGCTAAAATAAAATATTTACCAAACGATTTTCAGATTGTTGAAAAAGGTGATCATGTAATTTGTGCAATATCAGGTAAAATTATTAATCTAGAGGAATTGAATTATTGGAATGTAGACCTACAAGAACCATACTATTCATACAAAGAAGCTGCAATAAAAAGAGAAACCTAATAAAAATAGTTTTACTTCCAACGATTATGAGACCAAATCCATTGATCAGGGTTTTTTAAGATTAATTTCTCTAGTATACGATTCAAGTCTAGAGTTATTGACTTAATAGACTCATGGTCTGAATATACCAAGGGCTTATAAATGGTTAATTTGAATTTAGCACTTTTAATTCTTTCAATATATATTGGTACAATTTTACATTTAAATTTTTTGACAAATTGAGCTGGAATAGTTGTGGTTAAAGCCTCATGTTTAAAGAAATTAGCTTTAATACCCTGTGAAACTCTTTGATCAATCATTAATGCTATAGATGTTTTTTTTTTAAAAAAAGAAAGTAATTGTCTAGTCCCTGAAATTCCTTTTTTAATTTGATTTTTACAAATATATTTTTTTCTAATTCTTTCCATTATAAAATTTAAAAATTTATTATTAAGCGGTCTGTAGACTGCTGCTAGATTAATACCAGATTTCTCAATTTGCATTGCCATTAACTCAAAATTATTAAAGTGTCCTGAAACGAATATTACAGACTCATTATTTTGTCTAATTTCTTCTAAAATTTCTTGCCCCTCAATTTCGATACTATTTTCAAACTTGGATATTCGAAAATTTTTTATAAAGATATATTCAGCAAGAATTCTCCCATAATTGTTCCACATTTTTTTTGTTATTTTTTTTACTTCAAATTGTGATAAATTTGGTAGAGCTTTAGATATATTGGATTTAATCAAATTTTTAGATCTAAAAAAAGGTCCAATAAAAGATATAATTTGACCAGAGAAGTATGACGCAAAATTTAATCCTATAACTTTAAAAATTATAAATAGAATTGATATTATTAAAAATTGAATAAAATATTTTATTGATTTCATATATTTATTTTTAAATAATTAATCAATTCGATTTCATCTTTAATTTTGACCTCAACTTGTAAAAATTTAATGTCATTATTAGTATCTGAATTTATTTTTGTGTAATCTTTTTCTGTAGTTATAATTTTTGCATTTAAATTTTTTGCTTGCGATTTTATTCTATCAATATCGTTTTGCGTATAATTATAATGATCTGGAAAAATGATCTCTGTTACAATATTAAATTTATTTTTGATCAATATTTCTTTAAAACCTTCAGGATTTCCAATACCCGAAAAAATTAAATATTTTTCATTAGTATTAAACTCGTGAATATTAGTTGGTTTGTAATGAGATTCAAAAATTTTAATATTTTTATTGTATTCTTTAATTAATAACTTCAAATTTGAATTATTAATTGTATTTCCATTAATAAATACTGCATCATATTTTACAATACTTTGAACCTTTTCTCTCAAGGGTCCCGCAGGTATCAAGAAACCATTACCGATCCATTTTATATTATTAAAGCATACGAATTTTAAATCATAATTGATTGATCTATCTTGAAGGCCATCATCAAAAATAACAACATCAATATTATCTTTTATTGCTTTATCGAGGGCAATTTTTCTATTTTTTAAACAATATAGTTTTGTTTTTTCGGCAAGCATTTTCTGCTCATCAACATGTTCTGCATAAAATTTTTTTATTGTAGCTGTTTTAAAATTTAGACTGCTTAAAATTTGATAAATCTTTATTGTTAGTGGCGTCTTTGCAGTACCACCCACATATATGTTTCCAATACAAATTGACTTAGTTTTTTGATCGTTATTTTTTTTTTTTTTAAATTTAAGAAGAAAGTTATTGATAATTAAAGGAAATGTAAGTGGTAATAAGAGGTAGGATATAAAGGTAGGGTGTTTGTAATCCCAGAATTTAGGTTTTTTCAATTTCATTTTTTTTAATATAAAAATTTAACTCATTTAAAGTAGAGTTTAAAATTTTATTTCCAAGTCTTTTAATCTTTAATTTTAAATTTTTAGAATTATTTTTATTATTGAACATTTTATCAACTTTTAAAGTTAATTGATTTGAATTTATAATTTTATTAGAGACATGATATTTTTTTAAAAGAGTATAGATTTCGTCAAAATTCCAAACGTGTTGTCCATGTAAAATTTCACAACCATATCTTGCTGCCTCAAGAGGGTTTTGACCACCATGCCCGACCAATGATCCACCTAAAAAAACAGTCTTACAAATTCTAAAAAAAGACTTTGTTTGCCCAAAAGAATCAACCAAGTATATGTCTGTTTTTGAATTAATTTTTTTCCTTGAGCTATGTAAATGAATTTTTAAGTTTAGTTTTTTTATTTCATTGATAATTTTTTTTACTCTATGAATATGCCTTGGTATTATAATCGTTAGTAAATTCTTATACTTAATCTTAAGTTTTTTATGAGCTTCTGCACAAACTTTTTCTTCTTTATAATGAGTGCTAGATGCACACCATATTTTTTTTGTAAAAAAAAAATTCATAATATTTTTATTTAAACTATTTCTGTCATTTTCTATTTGAGTAAATTTTAAATTACCAACATATTTAATTTTCTTTGCACCAAGATTTCTGAGAAAATTTTTAGATTTACGATTCGAAGATAGGCAAAGATCAAATTTTTGAAAAATACCTCTCGCACTTGATTTAAATATATTCCATCTCCTAAAAGATTTATCTGTAATTCTTGCATTGATTAAAATTAATGTTACAGAGTTTTTTTTAATATTATTAATCATATTAGGCCAAATTTCAGAATCTATAAAAATTGCAACTGATGGCTTCCAGTAGTTTAGAAATTTATTAGTATGATAGTTAGTATCCATAGGAAAAAATTGATGAATTGTTTTCTTTAATTTTATGTTTGATAATATGTTGGCTGAACTTAATGTATTTGAAGTAATTAAAATTTGTCTTATATCATTTTTTTCTTCCAATTTTTCGACTAATGGAATTATACTCAATATTTCTCCAACACTTGCCCCATGAAACCATATTAGTTTTCCTGCAAGCTTTTTTTTTGTGAATATACCGAACTTTTCTTTAAACCTTACAGGATGTTCTTTCTTTTTTAATAATCTGATTAAAATGATTATAGGAGAAAATAAAAAAACTAAATTTATTAATAATTTATAGATAAAAAACATCAAACTTTTTTAATTTGCTTTTCATAGAAATTTTTATAAACAGTCGAATTTGACAATAATTCTTTGTGAGTTCCTTCTCCTGCAACCTTTCCCGAGTCTATCACGTAGATTTTGTCTGAATTTAGGATTGTTGACAATCTGTGCGCAATAACAATTGTAGTCCTATTTTTTGTTAAAAGGTTTATAGCTTTTTGAATTTTACTTTCAGTTTCTGCGTCCAGTGAAGAAGTTGCTTCATCTAGAAGAATAATTTGACTTTTCTTTAGCATTGCACGGGCTATTGAAAGCCTTTGTTTTTCACCTCCAGACAATCTTGTTCCATTTTCACCAATAATTGTTTCATATCCATTAGGCAGTTTTTCTATAAACTCACTTGCATATGAGTTTTTTGCTGCTTCTTCTATTTCTTCTTGGGTGGCATTTAAATTAGCATAAGCAATATTTTTTCTAATAGTATCGTCAAATAAAGTTGTATCTTGACTTACCAGTGAAATATTTTTTCTTAAAGAGTTTACTGTAGATTTATAAATTGATTGCTTGTCAATTTGTATATCACCCAAACTTATATCGTAAAATCTGGGGATCAAGTTTAGTATTGTAGATTTTCCAGCACCACTATGACCCACAATAGATGTCATCTTACCACCTAATATATCCAAATTAACAGAATCTAAGGTATTTATTGAACTTTCATCATCATATTTAAAAAAAACATTTTTAAAATTAATGTCACCTTTATTAATCTTAATTTCTACATCATCTTTATTTTCAACTAATTTTGATTTTTCATCTATTACAGGTAAAATACGAGTTGCTGCTGAAAGACCTTGGTTAATCGTAATATTTAACGTCGCTAGTGATCTTACAGGTTGATATGCTAACATCATTGCCGCAAGGAATGAAAAAAAATTATTAACACTTATCTCATCTTTTAAAATAAGTTTTCCAGAATAATAAATCAATATTGCAATCATAATTCCAGTGAGTGTCTCCATTATTGGAGAGGACCTAATATGAACAGTGGCAATTTTTTTATTTTTGTCTTTTGTGTCATTTATGTATTTAGTGGCCCTTTCACACTCGTACTTTTCTTTTTGAAATATCTTAATAAGTTTATGGTTTTTAAATAATTCTATTAGATAGGTATTAAGTATCCCCGCTTTTAACATTTGTTCAGTTGCAACTTTTCCAATTCTTTTCCCTAAGGCTTTAGCTGCAAGTGAAGCAAAGGGAATCATTATGAGAGCTATTAAAGAAAGTTTCCAGTTTTGAAAAAACATAACAGTAAGAAGGCCTATTAAGGTTAAACTATCCTTGAATACATTTAACACGGCAACACTAATTAAATTTGTTATATGGGAAACGTCATTAGTTAAAGTTGCTATAAATTTACCAGTATGCTTACCATCAATTAATTTTGTATCAGCAGAAATTAGATTTTTTAACATATCGCACTGTAAATCTTTAGTCACTTCAGCTGAAACTTCTATCATTAGAAATTTTGCAAAATACAAGGATAAACCTTTTGTCGTAAAGGCAATAATAATAAAAATTGGAATAACTAATATTAGCGTTTGATCTTTCTCAATAAATATTTTTTCAATTGCTGGATCCAAAAGATAGGCAATTGAAGAGGTGCTAATAGCAACTAGCAATGCAAAGAATAAAGACAAGGATATTTTTTTTATATATCTTTTTGTATATTCAGAAAAAAGTCTTTTTAAAATATCTATTTTTTTCATTATTTTTTTAGATTTTCCCAATTAAAATATTAAATAAAACAATTGCACCAAGTAGATTATTAGTTTTAAATTTTTTTAAACTATTTTCTGGATCTTTAAAATCCAAATTATAAATTTGGTATAAAAATAAGTGCATAATTGGAATGGCTAAAAAAAGATAGAACATTGAGTTAAATTTCATAAAAAAACCTACTATAATTAGAGATATCATAAACACTGAGTAACATATTATTAGAAATAATTTTGGGTTTTTTTTAAACTTTATTGAGGTTGATTTTACTCCTATGATCTCGTCATCCTTGATATCCTGATACCCATATATAGTATCAAAACCTAGTGTCCAAAATATGGCTCCTATATAAAATATTATCGGCACTAACTCTATTTGATTTGCGATACAAACCCACCCAAGAATCAAACCATAGTTAAAAGTAATTCCTAAAAAAAGTTGTGGCCAATATGTGTACCTCTTCATTAATGGATATGTAAATGCTAGAGGCATAGAGCCTATCGCAAGAATAATAGTAAATGTGTTAAAACTTAACAAAACTATTAATGCTAAAAAGCATAAAAAAACTACATAGATCAATCCAAGTTTTATAGACACCTTCTCTGATGCTATAGGTCTATTTTTTGTTCTAGTGATTTTCTTATCAAACTCTTTATCAAAAATATCATTTATGATGCAACCTGCAGATCTCATTAGTACTGATCCTAAAAAAAATAAAATAAGGTAAAAAAAATAATTATTTAGACTTTTTGAAAAATCATAAGCAATAGTTAGCCCCCATGCACAAGGCCAAAATAGAAGCATAAAACCAATTGGCTTTTTTAATCTAGCTAATTCGATAAAAAGATTTATCTGTTTCATAATAATTTACTTGTAAATAACAAAGGCTAGTTTCATAATCAAATTGATTCG
>MDTF01003925.1_pt1 | contig 10888 bp, 10 predicted proteins | sample 811191 | NCBI WGS metagenome assembly MDTF01 (sample SAMN05326649, study PRJNA326480) | marine metagenome | isolation source: seawater | place: Southern Ocean | collected 2011
CCAAATATTCTTTATTGATAAAGGAAGGCTGGTTGATAAAGGCACCTACCAAGAGTTAATTAAATCAAATAAACATTTCAAAAATATGTCATTGCATGCATAGCCCAAGCTTTGATGAGGTGCAATGTTAGTATGTTAAATAAGGTTGTTTTATTTTATATAGTTGTAATTGGTATTTTTCAAGAAAGACAAATTCCTTTGCTATTTCAATGGAATCAATATTTCATAAATTATAGTGTAATAATTGAGAGAAAATATCAATCTTAGAAACCCAGCTAAAATAAATTTACTAATGTCTAATTAAGCTAATTAAGTTTTTATGAGTCTTTGATCAAAAAATAAGCTTATAATTTCACTATTTAAGAATAACTAATGAGCACTTTGGAATATTACAAATCTCAAATAAGAATCAATTAAGATGCATAAAAATAAGACACTAGATTTAATTGGACGATCAGAAGAGCTCTTCGTTGAAGATATAAATAAATACGATACACAGCTTAAAAAAATAGTCTCTGCATCTTCTTTTTTAGTTATTGGTGGAGCGGGGTCAATAGGTCAATCAGTGGCTAAAGAAATCTTTAAACGCAATCCAAAAAAATTACATGTTGTTGATATTAATGAAAATAATTTAACTGAGTTAGTAAGAGATATTAGAAGTTCTTTTGGTTACATTAATGGTGAGTTTAATACTTTTGCATTGGATATTAGCTCGATTGAATACGATGCGTTTATCCAATCTGACGGTCAGTATGATTATGTATTAAATTTGTCTGCACTAAAACATGTTCGAAGCGAAGAGGACCCGTACACACTAATGAGGATGATTAATGTGAATATATTTAACACAGATAAGACAATTAAACAGTCTATTAAAAATTCTACAAAAAAATATTTTTGTGTAAGCACTGACAAGGCTGCCAATCCAGTTAATATGATGGGTGCTAGTAAAAGAATTATGGAAATGTTTTTAATGCGAAGGTCGGTCGATATTAACATATCAACAGCAAGATTTGCCAATGTTGCATTTAGTGATGGCTCTTTATTGCATGGATTTAATCAACGAATACAAAAAAGACAGCCAATTGCTGCTCCAAGCGATATCAAGCGTTATTTTGTAACTCCAAGGGAGAGTGGGCAGCTTTGCTTGATGAGTTGTATATTTGGAGAGAATAGGGATATATTTTTTCCCAAACTAAGTGAATCACTTCATCTTATATCCTTTTCAGACATTGCTATTAAGTACCTCAAAAATAAGGGCTATGAGGCTTATACATGCAACTCAGAAGATGAGGCTAGAGAGTTAATTAAAACTTTACCTGAGCAAGGAAAGTGGCCATGTTTATTTACTAAAAGCGATACAACTGGTGAAAAGGACTTCGAGGAGTTTTATACTGACAAAGAATTACTTGATATGGATAGGTTTATGAGATTAGGTGTGATAAAAAATGAGTTAGATTATGATGAAAGACAGCTAAACAATTTTGAAGATGCAATTAATCAACTTAAGCTAAATAAGAATTGGGATAAAAAATCGATTGTGAATGAATTTTTTAAGATAATTCCTGGGTTTGGATATATTGATAATGGGAAGTATCTTAATGGAAAAATGTAATATTATAATCTTCTTTGGATAAAATTTATGAATGAATTTAAGCTTGGTAATAGAATGGTTGGCTATCAACATCCACCCCTTGTCATAGCTGAAATAGGCATAAATCATAACGGATCATTGGAAAGTGCTATAAGTTTAGCAGATGATGCTATTGATGCTGGTGTTGAGGTTATAAAGCATCAAACTCATGTAGTTGAAGATGAGATGACGGCTGAAGCCAAATCTGTCATTCCAGGAAACTCTGATAAATCTATCTATCAGATAATGGAAGAGTGTGCATTAAATGAAAAGGATGAAATCTCTTTAAAAGACCATATAGAATCAAGGGGTAGAATTTTTATTAGCACACCTTTCTCTAGGGCTGCAGCTGATAGGCTTGAAGCAATGGGGGTTTGTGGCTATAAAATTGGCTCTGGTGAATGTAACAATTATCCATTAATTGAGCATATTGCTGCTTTTAAAAAACCTATTATTTTAAGCACAGGTATGAATGATTTAAATAGCATTCGCCCAGCAGTGGAAATTTTTAGAAAACATCATATTCCTTATGCTTTAATGCATACAACCAATATTTACCCAACTCCAGATCGTCTGGTTAGACTTGGTGCCATGACTGAACTGCAGGAAACTTTTGATGATGCAGTTGTTGGCTTATCTGATCACACTACAACCAATCATGCCTGTTTTGGTTCTGTGGCCCTTGGCGCATCAATTCTTGAGCGTCATTTTACAGACTCCATGACAAGAGAAGGCCCAGATATTATCAACTCTATGGATCCATTGGCAGCTCAAGAATTGATATTTGGTGCAAATACTATTTTTGAACAAAGGGGTGGGTCGAAAGGGCCTGTAGAGGAAGAAATTCCAACTATTCAATTTGCTTTTGCTAGCGTTGTATCTATTAATAATATTAGAAAAGGAGAGATTTTTTCTAAAGAAAATCTTTGGGTAAAAAGACCTGGAACAGGTGAAATACTTGCTGTGGATTATGAATCTATTCTAGGCAAAAGAGCTATGAACGATATTTTATCTGGTCAACAGCTCAAGCTTGAAGATATCCAATAATAAATTATCAGCATATCAAAATAACAGAATGAATATAATTGGACTTTATGGTGAATCTGGGTTTGTTGGAACTCACTTTCAATCAACTCTTAAAAAAATTGATAACAATAGCCAAATATACCTGCTGCCTCATAGAGGTTCCCCTCATGAAATTAAAATTGCATTAAAAAATTTTGATGCAATAAATACTCATGGAAATCATAAATCTATTCTATATCTTGCTGAAAATAATGATATTGCTTCAGCCAATAAACTAGGTGTTCAGCATATAAAGAAAAATATCGAAAGACTTCAGTTTATTTTATCTAATACTAAGTCCAAAATTATTTATGCTTCATCTGTTTCAGTTTATGGGGATTTAACAGAATCTCCTCACCATACAGAAGAAATACTAAAAGCATCAAATCCATATGCACATTCAAAGTTAGAGTGTGAAAATTTGGTCTTGCAATCAAGTGGAATCGTAGCAAGATTAAGCAATATCTATGGATTAGGAATGAGTGATAAAAATATAATATCTGATGTGATTAAACAAATTAAAGTGGGTACAATTCATCCCATCAAAATTATTAATGGCACGCCAGTAAGAGATATGATCCACATTTCAGATGTTACGTCTTGTTTATTAGCTATGACTAAAACACAAGAAAAAGGTGTATATAATGTTGCCTCCGGTAATAATGTTTCTATGAAAAGTCTAGCAATAATGATTCTCAAAGCCGCTAATACTGTAGAATACACACTTGTTGAATCTAATCATGATCAGTCTATATCCTGTATATCATTAGACATTTCTAAGACAAGAAGTACATTTAACTGGAGTCCGTATATTAATCTTAAAAATGGGCTAAAAGAATTAATTTAAAAATATGAATAGGAGAATATGATGAAAAAAATTATTGCTGTTTTTACTGGTAATAGGGCTGAGTATGGTTTGCAATTCCCAGTTCTAAAGGCAATAGACGCTCATCCTAACTTAGAATATAGATTAATAGTTTCAGGTGCTCATCTTGATAAAAATTTTGGTAATACCATCCAAGAGATTAATGATGATGGTTTTGAAATTCATGCTGAAGTCGATATTATGTTGGATGAAGATTCGCCTTTCGCTACATCGCAGGCCATAGGTACAGGTGTTTTATCGATTGCTGATGCCTTAGCAAAGATTCAACCAGATATTTTTGTAGTTTATGCAGATAGATTTGAGGGGTTTGCGGCAGTTATTGCTGCGACTCAGATGAATATTCCAACTGCTCATATTGAAGGTGGAGATATAACTGAAGGCGGGGCATTAGATGATTCAGTGAGGCATGCTATGACAAAATTAGCTCATATTCATTTTACGACAAATCAGCAAGCTAGCAATCGATTATTAGCAATGGGAGAGGCTCCATGGAGAGTCCATACAGTTGGGTTTCCTGCAATTGACTTAATTCAGAGTTTTAATTATGCAACTCCTAATGAATTAGTGGATTTGTATAATTTAGACTTATCCAAACCTGTGATTCTATTTACTCAGCACTCTGTTACAACAGAGTTCCATGAGGCTGCTGATCAAATCAAGCCAGCATTATTTGCACTAAAAAAATTAGCTTTAGAAGGCAATCAAATAATAATTACTTACCCTAACAATGATGCTGGCGGTAGAAAAATTATTGATACCATTAATGATTTTAGTAGCTCTGAGTTTCAAGGCATAAAAAATATTCAAATACATTCATCTCTTGGAAGATATAACTATCATGGTATTTTGGCTTTAGCTGCTAATTCTAAAAATAAGATTTGCTGTGTAGGTAATTCATCGTCTGGAATAAAAGAAACACCAGCTTTCGGGTGCCCAACTGTCAATATTGGGTCACGTCAAGAGGGTCGACTAAGAGCAGAGAATGTCATTGAGGCGGAGTATGATGATTCTAATATTTACACAGCAATAGAATCTTGCCTATATGATAAAAATTTTAGGGAAACATCTCTAACTTGCAACAATCCTTATGGGATTGGAGATGCAGGTATAAAAATTGCACAAGTTTTAGATGATACGAAAATGGATTTAAAGAAATTATTACGAAAAGAGATGACTTTGTCCGGGGTTGAGAAGAATGGTTGGTATCAATAATATATTATGCTAGTAGACTATGCAGCTAATCTTACCCAGTCAAGTTCATTGATTAAAGAATGCATCAAGTTACTTGATGAGCTAGAAATAAAAATTCTATTCATTATAGATAGCAAAAAGACATTAGTTGGCACAGTTACTGACGGTGATATTAGACGTGCAATCCTCAATGGCTATGATCTATCGGAGCCAATTCTTATAGCTATGAATAATAAGTTTATAAGATATTTGGAAGGTTCTGATTTATCAGACATCGAGAGCAAAATTCTTAAAGATGATCTTCAGGCTATACCTGTTATTGATAATATTGGAATAATTGTTGAGGTTCATGCAGTAGGGGCTCACCTTCATCAAGCTTTTAAAGATAATACTGTTTTATTAATGGCTGGTGGTTTTGGAACAAGATTGATGCCCTTGACCGATAGCTGCCCAAAACCTTTACTTAAAGTTGGTGAAAAACCAATTATACAAACTATTATTGAAAACTTTATGGAATATGGGTTCAATAACTTTGTTATCTCAACTTACTATAAATCAGAGATGGTTAAAGATTTTCTTGGTGATGGTAAAAATATGAATTGCTCTATAGAGTACCTGGAGGAAGAGTCGCCACTAGGAACAGCAGGTTGCTTAAGCTTATTGTCAGAAACACACCTAAAGAAACCTGTAATCATGATGAATGGAGATATTCTAACCAAAGTAAACTTTACACAATTATTAGATTTCCACATAAAAGCTAAAACGTCAGTTACTATGTGTGCTCGTAACTATACACATCAAATTCCATACGGAGTAATAAATACAAAGGATCATCTAATCGAATCTATTGATGAGAAACCTACCCAAGTCTCAAAGGTTAATGCAGGAATTTATATAGTTAATCCTGAAACTATCAAAAACTTAAAATCTGGCATGAATTTAGACATGCCATCCCTAATCAACAATGAATTAGAAAGAAACAATAATTCAGTTAGTGTGTTTCCTATTCATGAATATTGGTTAGATATTGGTCAAATGAAGGATTATCAAAAAGCACAAGTTGATTTTCTCTCCAATTTTTCCAATGAATAAAAATTTATTTATTGCGCTAATTCCAGCTAGGGGAGGTTCTAAGGGACTTAAGAAAAAAAACCTTTACCCTCTTAGTGGGAAGCCTTTAATTTCATGGACAATTGAGTCAGCTGAAACGTCTCATTTTATAGATAAAACTTTTGTAACCTCGGATGATAGGGCTATTTTAGAAGTTGCTTCAAGATATGGTGTTAATTGTATTATTAGGCCAGAGCATTTAGCAGAAGACTCTTCATCCATGGATTCAGTTATCTTAGATGCTATTGAGCAATTAGAAGATTTGGGCATTGAATTTGAAAACCTTGTCTTACTTCAACCTACCTCACCATTGCGGGATAATGCTGATATAGATGCAGCTTGTGAAAAATATCTTCAATTAAAAGCTGACTCATTAATTACAGTAGTTAACACACCTAGCTCAGTATTAAAGACTTTAATAAAAAATGAAAAAGGTTTCTTGAGCGCTCCATTTAACGATAAATTCCCCAGTATGAATAGGCAAGAACTGCCTGAAGCATACAGGCCTAATGGTGCAATATATATTGTTGATAAAAAACTTTTTCTAAATAATCCTACCTTCCTTCAAAAAAATACAGCAATGTATGAGATGGAAGAAGATAAAAGTATTGATATAGATTCAATTGATGATATTGAAAAAATAGAAAAACTAAATTTAATTTAACCCCTCAAACATTTTTTTTGTTAAAATATACTTATTGATTACAATTTTTATTTCGTATCAATATCTTAACTTTTAAAAAACAAGGTAATAAGTTATGACTGAAGCATTTTTTGGACTTCCGGAGCAAGTAATCTTTTGCAAACGCTGTGTTATATCAAATCAGCGACCAAACTCTACGGTTGAATTTAAAAATGTCAAAGATGAGGCAAAAACTACTATTAATTTTGATGAAGATGAAATATGTGATGCTTGTCGTTATCAGGATACAAAAGCTTCTAAAATTGATTGGGGAAAAAGAGAGGATGCTCTCAATCGTCTTTTTGATCAGCACAGGAGTGAAGATGGAGACTATGATATTATCGTACCAGGAAGCGGCGGTAAAGACAGCGCCTTCGCATCTCATGTCTTAAAATACAAGTATGGAATGAATCCTCTTACAGTGACCTGGGCACCTCACAAATACACTGACATTGGTTGGAAGAATTTTGAGAACTGGATCCATGAAGGTGGATTAGATAATATTCTTTTCACCCCAAATGGTAAATTACATCAGTACCTTACAAAAGAAGCATTTACCAATCTACTCCATCCATTCCAACCTTTTATTGTGGGTCAAAGAATTATTGGGCCAATGATGGCTGCAAAGTTTAATATTAAATTAGTGATGTATGGAGAAAATCAAGCTGAATATGGCAATAATTCTGATGAAAACTATATACCCACAATGGATGAAAAGTTTTTTTCAGTTGATGATCCGATGGATATAATGCTTGGTGGAAAATCTATTCGAGATATTTTAAGTGAAACTAATTTTAAATTGAATGACTTTAAGCCATATATCCCGCCTTCAGCTGATTATCTAAATTCAAAAGGTATTCAAGTACATTATCTTGGTTATTACCTTCCATGGGACCCCCAAGAGTGCTATTACTATGCAACAGAGCACACAGGCTTTCAATCTAATTCCGAAAGAACTGAAGGGACTTACTCTAAGTACAGCAGCATAGATGACAAGATTGATATGTTTCATTATTTAACTACTCTAGTTAAATTTGGTATTGGGAGAACAACTTATGATGCTGCACAGGAAATTCGAAATAATAAAATCACCAGAGAAGAAGGCATACAATTAGTAAGAAAATTTGATGAAGAATTTCCAAAGAAATATTTCAAAGATTTTTTAAAGTATATATCTATTTCAGAAAGTGAGTTTCACAATATTTTGGATGACTTTAGATCTCCCCATCTCTGGGAGAAAAGAGATGGTGAGTGGGTTCTAAAGCATGCGGTATGGCATAATCAAAAACGTCTTAAGTAAGCAATAAAGAATGCAAAATACCCGAGTTATAGCTCGATTAGATATTAAAGGACCAAATTTAATTAAAGGAATTCACTTAGAGGGCCTAAGGGTTTTAGGTGATCCTCATGATTTTGCAAAGAAATATTATGCAGAAGGAATAGATGAGATTCTTTATATAGATATAGTTGCTAGTCTATATGGCAGAAGCAAGTTAACTGAGATAGTCAAAAATACTGCTAAAGATGTTTTCGTTCCTCTGACTGTCGGTGGTGGTATTAGAAGTGTTGAAGATGTAAGAGATTTACTTAGCGCAGGAGCAGATAAGGTAGCAATTAGTACTGCAGCTGTTGAGAATCCAGATTTAATCCGTGATGTTTCTAGAATTTTTGGCTCGCAATGCATGGTGCTATCCTTGGAAGCAAAAAAACAATCAGATTATATCTGGGAAGTTTATACAAATTCTGGTCGAGATCGAACCAATTTAAATGCAATTGATTGGGCGCAGCAGGCTGAAAGGCTAGGCGCGGGAGAGATACTTTTAACATCAATAGATGCAGAGGGTACTAGGAAAGGTTTTGATTTAGATTTAATTAAAGCAATCACAGATAAAGTTAATATACCTGTTATTGCTTCTGGTGGCATGGGCTCATCACAAGATTTAATTGATGCTGTTAATATAGGTGGCGTCAAGGCTGTGGCTATGGCTGATATTCTTCACTATGGCAGAGATTCTATTTTAAATATAAAAACTACCATGCATGAAAACAAAATACCTGTGAGGTTATTCCATGAGTAATTCGGTCACTATATTAGATTACGGCATTGGTAATGTTTTAAGTGTTACAAGAGGTTTTGAGGCTGTTGGTGCAAGCGTTAACGTGACTTCAACTATCGAAGGTATCGAGAGTGCTCAAAGGTTAGTACTCCCCGGAGTAGGAGCCTTTGCCTCTGGCATGTCTCAGCTAAAAAAAAATAATTTCGATACTGCAATTATCAAACTCGCGCATAGAGGAGTACCATTGCTTGGTATTTGCTTAGGCATGCAATTTTTAATGGATTCTAGTAAAGAGTTTGGAGAAACTGAGGGACTTGGTCTTATCCCTGGTAAAGTGGTGCCCATTCCCTCTCACTGTCATAATAAGCATTCCTTGATTGTTCCCCATATTGGCTGGAATGCTCTTGAGATATCTGGAGATAAAGAAAATTGGGCTAGCAGCATATTGTCAAATACACCATCACAAAGTTATGTATATTTTGTACATTCTTTTTTTTCTCAACCTAATAATCAGGATCATCTTCTAGCACATTGTATTTATGGAGGAAATAATTTATCAGCAGTTATTTGCAAAGATAACGTTATGGGCTGTCAGTTCCATCCTGAAAAAAGCGGTGCAATTGGGCTTGATATTCTCAGAACTTTTTTATGTATTTAAAAAACTAATATATTTATTTGAAAGAGAGTTTTTTTCTCAAGTGCGGGTATAATTAGTCAACATTTAAGGATCTTATGCATGGCAATAAAACATTGGAAAAGAGTTTTTGCTTCAATGTATTATTTTTTAAAGCTTATTTTTATTGGCAAGGAATATGATGTTGTTTTTGTAAGTTCTACGGCTTTTAATAGAGGTGAGAATGGTGAGAACCTTTTATTCAAGCCAATGGTTGATTACTGTAAAAAAAATGACTTAAGCTACATGGTACTTGAAGATACATATTTTAAATCCTATGTTGATTATAATTTATCTGAAAAATCAGTCTCATTTGATTTCATATCAATTATACAAATTATATGCAGAAAAATTTATAGTTTAATATATAAAAAAACCGACACATTGGATCAAGTATATTTTCGTGAATTAAAAATTTCAAAAATTATAAAAAACCTTTTTTTCAAAAAATTTAGCTCCAAAGTTTACATAACACTTATATGGAACAATGTTACATTATGGAGGTGTATTGATCCCTCTGCATGTGTCGTGGATTATCAGCATGCATTCATTTTTGATGGAGAGGAGGAGTATATGAAAGATGGTCGTCCTCCGAGAATAAAATTAGATAATAATGTTACGGCATTGGTTCATGGCAATAGGTATAAGCATGTATTAATTGATAATGATGCATCAGGATTCTACAGTGAAAAAAATGTTATCTCAGTCGGCCACAATAATATTATGTATGCAAGAAAGAAAAATTCACTAAATAACAAAATAATACTTTTTACTTTGCAGCTCACTCCTGATTTTCCTGATAAAGAAGTAAATAACTTTTATGTTGAAATAGTTGAAAAACTTATTAGCATGAATGTTGATTTTTTATCCTCCAATAATTATAAGATTATTTTTAAACACCACCCTAGATATAGTAAAGATCATTGTCCAGATATTAATATGGAGTATGATTTTGTAAGTTTTGATAATGAAACACCATTAACAACTTTATTAAATACCGCAAGTCTTCATATGACATTCCATTCTACTTCTGCATTTGATGCTTCAATGTCACGAATTCCAACAATATTTATTGATATGCATGAGCCATTTTCACCAAAGGAAATGTTTTTAAATCAGTATGATTATCCATGCAAAGATTTGGTGATAAAAGACTATAAAGATTTAAAATTTCTTTTGATGGAAGCTAACAAAAAAAATATATATGATAATTATTGTAAGGATGTCCATCTCTGGTCTAAAGAATTTTATAGTAAATTTGATGAGTTGGTATTTGGAGATTTTTTATCAAAACAATTAGATGATAATAACAAGGATGCTCAAATTGGAGAGTGATAAAATTAATAAAACAAGCGTAGTTATCACAACATATAATGATGCAAAATACTTAAATAGATTAATACCTTCTGTTCTTAATCAAAGTCTAAAACCCCTTGAAATTATAGTGGTTGATGACGGTTCTAACGATGATATGGCAGAGGAGATTGTTGACTCTCTTCAAAGTCACACTGATGTGACTATAGCATTTAAAAAAAAGATTAACGGAGGCCCATCCAGCGCTCGAAATATCGGGATTAAATTGGCAAAAGGA
>MDTF01008100.1_pt1 | contig 10884 bp, 7 predicted proteins | sample 811191 | NCBI WGS metagenome assembly MDTF01 (sample SAMN05326649, study PRJNA326480) | marine metagenome | isolation source: seawater | place: Southern Ocean | collected 2011
AAAAAAACATTAAAAAAAATTAAAAAAAAATTAAAAAAAAATTAAAAAAAAATTAAAAAAAAATTAAAAAAAAATTAAAAAAAATTATAAGTTAAAAATAAAAAATAATATTGATTTATTAAAACATAATGTTTGATATTTATTATAAAAAAAAAGACAACACTAAATTATTTAGCTATCTGTCTGAAAAGTCGGAAAATAAAATAAAAAACATAAAAAATTTTGTACCCATTTATTCACGATTTTTTTCATTAAATGAACAAAATTACAATATGATAAATTTAAATCACAAATATCACATACATAATATTAAAAGCGAGAATAACAACACATACAATGTAATATTGCATGACCAAAGTAAAAATAAAATATCAACTCAATCTTTTTTTAAATTCTCACCATTATTGGACGTAACTAAGTTTTTGGCTGGAAAATATAAAGATTTATCAGAAAACATTTTAACAAATCTTCCTAAATTTGAACCAAATAATAACGTATTAAAAAAAATAGAATGTTGCAATAATTGCGCTTATACCGATTCATTTTTCTCATATTTATCAAGCCAATTGCTACACAACCATAAATTCATACACGGTATAGATTTTTATGGATCATTTTTAGGGATTCAAGATAAATTTAAAGTAGATATATCTGATGATTTAGAATTTTTATATGATTATGATTTTTTTCACGACAATCAAAATGTATTATTTGAAACGGATATAATAGATGAAGGTATGTTGGAAGATGATACTAGGAAAAATCGTATTAAAATAAATATTTCGGGAAATGAAAATTTAATAGTTGAGAATTTATCAAATAATATTTTTGAAGACGTTTTTGAAGAATTGACAGTTGAAAATTTACAAAAAATGAATGAAAATAAAACAATTAACGATCTAAAATCATTAAACGTTGATTACTTACGAAATGGTGAAATAGTTGAAGATTGTGATACAAATACCGAGTGTTCATCTAGAATCTCAAATACCGACGACGAAGACGAAGAAGACGAAGAAGACGACGAAGAAGACGACGACGAAGACGACGAAACAGACTCCGAATATAGTAGTTTAAATGATAGCATTAATGCATATTTGTATGACTTCCCATGTCAAATAATATGTCTTGAAAAAATGAAATTAACATTGGATGATTGTGTTGAAAATCCTGCATTGAAACTATCAAATGATGAGTGGATGTCATGTCTATTTCAGATTGTAATGACTCTGGCAACATATCAAAAAGTTTTCCATTTTACACACAATGATTTACATACAAATAATATAATGTTCAATCATACTGAAAAAAAGTATCTCAATTATTTTTACGATGGGAAATTTTGGAAAGTTCCAACATACGGGAAATTATTTAAAATAATTGATTACGGTAGAGCTATTTATTCGTTCAAAGGCAAACAAATAATAAGCGATAGTTTTTTTAAAACAGGGGATGCTGCGGGACAATACAATTTTAATGTTTTTAAAAATGATAATAAACCGGAATTAAAACCAAATAATGGATTTGATTTGACAAGATTGGCTTGTTCTTTATATGATTATTTTATTACAGACGAAAAAATTACGAATCCGATTGCGCGAATTATTAATGAATGGGTTCAAGATGATAAAGGTAAAAATATATTATACAAGTCAGATGGTGAAGAAAGATATCCAGATTTTAAATTGTATAAAATGATAACGAGAAAATGTACCAAACATACGCCTGACGCACAATTAAAAACAAAGTTCAAAAAATTTATTTCAAGTAGAAAAAAAATAGGAAGAAAAGCACCAATAATTAATATTGATCTTATCCCAGAATACCATTAAATTTTAAATTTTTAAAAAAAATTAGGTAAAAAAATTAGGTAAAAGATAAATGTTATCAGTAGAAGTAATTATTAAATTGATGTTTATTTTTATATTTTTATTATAAAAATATAAAAATATAAAAATAAATTATGTCTACAAATGCAATTGGTTCAAGTACTTTATCACATAGGATTCATTCAAATGTGAGAACCGATGTTTTATCTGCTAATAAAGAATACATGGATAATCAAGAAGATGCCATATTATCATTAAATGAACAAAAAAATAAAAATTATAATCCGATAATTATATTTCATCATGAAACGGAAGGTAATAAAGTAATTGTAACAAGGGTAGATAATGGTTGTGGAATGGATAATGTTGATGTTTTCATTGATCCGAGTAATTCAACTACAAAAAAAGATAAAAATGGACATTTTTGTCAGGGTGTGTTTAATGCAACCTTTTCATTAAAAGCGGATACAGATATAATTGTATCAAGAGGTAGTCAATTAAAAGCGAATAGTTTAAAATTATTTCCAAAAAAAATGATTGAGAAGGTGGAAAGGGGGTTAATAGACAATGATACATTTCATAATTTGGATAATTTTCTCTCAGATCATTATATTAAAAAATTTAGTGATGATGATGATATTCCACCAGAGGGAAAAATAGATTGGGAAAAACTTCAAACAACCAACGGAACAATTATAAATCTAGAAATTAATAAAATAAAAAATGGTGCGTGTGGTACCATACAACAGCAAATTTGGGAAGTAAATTGTCCAATTACTTTAGAAATTATGAATAAATATAATAATTCATTAAAATACAACAGAAAAAAATTCATACCCAATTACATATTTAATAATAACAAATTTGAAATAAGAAAAAATTGTTTTATTCCACCAAAATACAACCGTATAGAATTTTTAATAAAAATTATCCACTATGGGAATAATGGAAAATTATACATAAAATGTCCAAATAATGATATTTTATTTTGCAATAAACGTGACACATCAGTAACTTTATCAAATGAAACTGATATATTATTTGATCAAAAAATAAAATTTAAAGTAGCATTAATTAGTTCAGATGATGCCAAAAAACAACTACGCGAATTAGAAATATCCAATATATGTGATTTAAAAAGACCAATAATTGAAACAAAGCATTGTCTATTGGGAATAGCGAAAATGAAATATAACAATAGTTTAATGTCGCAACATTTATTTAAAACATCGTACGCGGTTCACATGAGAACTTCATTTTGTATTGATAAAGATGATCAATATAAAAAATTCGGCGTAACAGGTAATAAAGATATACCTAATTTGGAAAACCCAGAAGATGGAATGATTTATAGATTATTACATAATGTTGTCAAACCATTATATAAATATTTAATTAATAAATATGGTAAAAGTCAATATAACCCAGATGATAAATTTTATGGCGAAAATGGTATTACCAATAAAAATGATTGGGATTTACCCGAAATGATTGATTTTATTGAAAATAAAGGTAGAAAAAGAGTTCCCAATAAACCTGTTAAACGCAGTAAACCAGTTAACCCAATTAATCCCGTTAACCCAATTAATCCTGTTAATACAATTAATCCCGTTAACCCAATTAATCCCGTTAATCCAATTAATCCAATTAAACCAATTAATCCTGTTAATACAATTAAACCAATTAAACCAAATAATCCAATTAAACCAATTAATCATGTTAATACAATTAAACCAATTAAACCAATTAAACCAGAAACAAGAAGAGAAAATATATCACAAAGAAAAAAAGAAGAATTATGGGTTTATCAATTCGGTAATATATTTCAAAATAGATGCGTTTGTAAACAAATTATTTCACCATTTACAGCTAATTTGGGTCATATTATTGCATATAGTAGAGGTGGAACTTGTAATTGTGAAAATTTATTTTGGATATGTAAGACATGCAATGGTAATGATACGAAACCAATTCACAAAATGATAGAAGATAAATATGGGAAAGGGCATGAATTTTATATAAAAATAATTGAAGATTTCAAAAGACTAGGTAAAAAATACGAATAAATTTGAAAAAATTAAATTAGTTAGAAAAAAATGTATTAGTTTGAATAAAAAATAAGGCTTTTTTTAAAAAGATGGACTATCAGTGAAAACTTCCACAAATTCTTTAGTAGCCGATTTGTTTAATTGCGCCATAATATAATGTGAAATGATAACTGATGCATAAACTAACATGGCATCGCGTACTAATATTTTTGGAGGGATATTTTTTTTTGTTACAAATCTCATTTCAATAAATTTGACAATTAGAAATAAAAAACTAATTATAAATCCATTCAATAATATTGTTTTATTCATTTTATAATAATTAATAGTAAAATATTATTTATTATACGCAAAAATTTACATTAAAATTTCAACATCATCCAGAATAGGATTTTTATTTATTTTAAAATCATTTGAAATGTCTTGAATATCTGTTATATCTAAAGTAATATTATCACCGCCAATTTTTAAAGGACCATCGTCGTCAAAGTCTTCATCATCGTCAGCATCATCAGCATCTTCCTCCTTGCGTTTAGCGTTTGCTATACGACTTATTGTATCCAATCGTTCATCTGTTTTCGGAGCATGTTTCGTGGTTTGTTTATTGGTACCCATATCTAAAATGTGATCATTCTCATCAAATGAAATATTTGATTTTTTGGGAGACATTAATTCCGAAACAATGGATGGTGCTAGTGTCGGTGCTTTGATTGCGCTTGTTGTGCTAGTGTCGGCACTTGTTGTTATTGGTGCACTTGTTGTTATTGGTGCGCTTGTTGTGCTAGTGCTTGGTGTGCTTGGTGTGCTTGGTGTGCTTGGTGTGCTTGGTGTGCTTGTGTCGGTGCTTGTGTCGGTGCTTGTGTCGGTGCTTGTGTCAATTGTAGGCGTTGCAATTGCCGATATGATAGGAGTTACGGATGTTAACGCATCATTCGTCACAATCGGCATATCACCAACTTCTTTAATGGCTTCCTCGGCTATATCAAAATTTGTTAATAATTTTGGCTCTGTAATCGTTGCAGACCCAACCTTGTTAACTTCAATTTCAGTTTTCCCATTACCTTCATTATTTTTTTTCGCTTCTTCCAACATATCAATTGATTCACCTTCGGTGACTTCTTTTTCTAAAGTTTCTTCCACAATTTCATCATGTACAGTCTCATCCATATAAGCTCGTAAAATTTGCTCAATTGGCATAGAATCTCTAATAACTTTTAAAATACATTCTCTACATATTATTTCGGCTTCTCTCATATTTTTTTGATAATCAAGAGGCATGATATCCTTTTCAAACAAGTAAATATTAGTATATAATTTTCTAGCATATTGAATATAAATTTTATGGATAAATTCATTTAGTTTTGGGATATCAATCTCTATTTTCTTCTGTTGATTAGATACACGAATACTTGTTAAAATTTTCAATTGTGTTATGTGTACACAAGTTAACAAATCTTCTAAATATGGACATTTACTTTCACTAACAATTCGTTTTGTTTCTTCTTTAATAATATTTGCATTCCATTTCGGAACCCTAGATAAAAAATTTTGAAAAGTCATTAAATATTTTTCATCTTCATTATTGTCTGAACACAAATCAACGGCTTCGGAAAAAATAGATTTAATTCCCAAAATAATAAGGGGTGTTACGATGTTTACTAATCTTGAAGAATATTCGTTCTTCGCTTCTGATAAAACATTAACATTATAATCGTCCATTTACATTCTTAGTATATTTTCTAAATTTATATTTTTCCGCATAAAAATAAAATAACAGAAAATAACCATTAACACCTTTTCATTCCTAAATTCAATTCTAATTTTATCAAAATAAAATAAAAAATCATTTTTATTTTTTATATCACTCGTTTGTATAATTTCAAAAATATCCAATGCCGAATAACCTTTATCGTAAATTATATTAATAAATTTTATCAACGATTGTAAATTTTTGGTATTTTCTTTTTTCATTAATTTATTTTTTAACCATAAAATTCTTTTTTCTTTATAATTATCATATATTTCATACTTCTTAATATGTAAATTAATATTTGTAATTTTTGGCAATGGTATATATATATTGCAAAATCGTGATAAAATAGGTTTCAATAATGAATCAATGTTTTCAACGATAATAAAAAATCTTGTATTGTGACTAAATTGTTCAATACAACGCCGCAAAGCTGATTGTGCATCCATCGTTAATTTCTCAGCATTAAATAAAATAATACTCTTGAAATATTTACCGTTAAAATTTTGAATATTAATTTTTGCGAAAAATTTTAATTCATCTCTAATAAAACGAATACCTTTACTATGAGCACAATTTACATACATTACGTTCTTTTTTAGTTCATCTTTATCCTTATAAATTTTATTTATAAATTTGTTTAATATATATTTTTTTCCACCACCAGAATTACCATAAAAAATAATATGTGGTATTTTAAACGATTCAATGAAATAATCTAATTTTTTTATTAATTCGGTATGGATCGGTATTTCATTCATATGAATAAATGTATTCACGTTATTTTTAAACTATAATTTTTTTAAATTTTTTTTAATTTTTTTTTCTTTGGAAAAAAAACATCAAAAAAAATTAGGTAAAAATTAGGTAAAAATTTGGTAAATATTTGGTAAAAATTATGTAAAAATGGATTTACTTAATTTTTTTTGATGTTTTTTCAAAGAAAAAAATTAAAAAAAATTATAAAAAATTAGGCTACACTGTTTAATGATTTTGAGTAGGGATTATCATTGAAAGCATTTAATATATCACCAGTGTTACGACCGCACTGAACGACTTTTTCTCTGAGATTTCTACCAGACATTTCACCAACATTACTAGAATTGGCCGTTCTTTTTGTAAAGTTGGGTTGAATTGGCGCCGCATTAGTTGTTCTATTTTTAAGATTGCATACATTTTGCGTACCAGAAAATATTTTTTGATTACCTTGTCTAATTCTATCAACTTTTGAGAGTTCTTGTTTATTAGGATTGAGTCTGGCATTATATTCGGCATTATATACCCGTGCATTTGTGATGCTGGCGGAATTATTCCCGATATATGAATTTGTTGTCGTATCACGTTGCTGTCCAAATGGTGTATGTTTATTAGTAGTGTATCCAGCATCAAATTTAGAACCACCCTGTGTAATATATTCATTTTTAATGGTTTGTTCTTTAATTGTCGTTTTAAGTTTATCACCAGGATTCCAAATGACACCATTTGACATGGAATTTGCACCACTAACATTACCCATTGGTCTCATATTACCTATTACATTTTGTTTTCTAGATGGTCTCAAAACATCCAAAATAGGTGCAACCATTGCTCTAAATCCGCGACCTACTGCTCCCAATTCTTTTTGTTGTTTCGTTAAGTTTCTAGAATTTGCTAAAGGTTTATAACCTTCCTGTTGAATTTCACGCATATCTTTATTTTTAACATCCCAACCATTGACATCGGTAGCAACTCCTAAATTTAATGATTTAAATTGTGGTTTTTCAGAACGTTGGATCGTTGGCGTTGAATATGTACCATTTGCATCAGGTGCGCTCTGTCCAAAATATTCTCTTGTTTGGAAAGCACGATTCTCGGGTTTCAATGATATAGTTCCTCTAGCTTTTTGTGCCTTTTCAATACCAGTGGTGGTTAACCATCTATCCTCGCTGTTTATGAAGAATGTATCTGGGCGATTTTTTTCAATTCTACCTATTATACCTGGTTTATTCGGTTTATAGGCGCCTAACATTTGTCCTTCATATGTTACTTTTGGATTATTGCTCGTTCTCAATTCATCAATTGTTTTTGGCCTCCACGAATCTCTACCTTCCATTCCAGAATTGAAACCACCGCTACCATTGATACCATCTTTTTTGTTTAATCCGGGACCAACTTGTATACTTTGGAATGGTTTTGTGTTATTCATTTTCAAAGATAAATTACTTTTCATGCGATCTTCTATGAAATCGGAGGTTGATGGCATACCATGTGTCCAGTTCATATTCTTCTGAGGTTTAAACAATGGTGCTTGAGATTGTTTTTTTTGGCGTTGACTTCCACTTCCGGTATATTTGTCTAAAATACCTTCATTTGTACCGGTTGTAGATTGGGTAACGGATGACCCAAAATAAGGAACCATGTTATTATGCGTTAATTCGCCAACGGTCATTGATTCTCCGGCCATATTGTTAAAATTAGAGGTTGTTTCGTCGTCGGTCATTTGTAAAGTTTCATAATTTCCGGGGTTGTAATAATTGTCAGCGGTATTTTTTTTCCCGGCATATTTATTCAATGTATTTTCCAATTCTTTGCGATCAACGACTGGATAATTTTTTACCGGTTTGTCTGTATTTGGTAAATAATTTCGGTGCATTTGCGTGAAAGATTCTTCATATTTTTTTTCTTTATTTTGATTTGATAAAATAAATAAACCTCCTATAGCTATTAAAGATATTGCTAATTCCATTATATATATATCATTTTTATTATTTTTATTATTTTTTAAAAAAATAAGGTAAATTTTATTTTTTAAAAAAATTAGGTAAATTTTATTTTTTAAAAAAATTAGGTAAACTTTTAATTTATTTTTTTTAAAAATATTGTTTACCTAATTTTTTTAAAAAATTTATTGTGTAAGTTGACTACATGGATATTCAGGTACATATGTATCTCTTTCTAAAAGTCTAGTATTCAAATTATTATGGAAATGTTTACTGACATTTTCTTGAGGATCCAACAATAAAGGATACGTATGATTTTGTTCTAAATCCCTATACATCCAAGAAGGGTGTGTGGCCCTCGTTTGGTCGGTTATCGGAGTATTATTAATAGGATAATGATTGGTAAATGTCTTAACCTTTTTATTTGGGAATTTATTGTTGTTGCAAAATTTGGATAATTTTCTTCCTACATTTTTCAAATCACTTTCAATATCAATAGGGTGTCCGTTGTAAACACCTCGGAGATTACCACCCCATTTCTGCATACGTATTTGTGGATCGTTAAATACAGCGGGGTTATCTCCGTTTCCAGGGACATTTAACATATATCTGCCTAGACCTGTTGATTGTTGCAAACTTTTATCGGTTCTGCATTTATCATAATTAAATCTTGTGAATGCCATTTTGTATATATGCTTTTATTAAAATTTTTTAGAAAAATTAGGTAAACAATATTTTTAAAAAAAATAAATTAAAAGTTTACCTAATTTTTTTTAAAAATTTAAAATTTAAAGTTTACCTAATTTTTTTTAAAAATTTAAAATTTAAAGTTTAGTAATAATTACTTTCCCAATGGCAACGCCAACTGTAAAAGGAAGTTTATTTGTACCATTGTTATACGAACCCCCACCACCACCAACATGTGGATTATAATTACTACCGCCGCCACCAGAGTACCCACCCCCACCACCACCACCAACGGACCAACCACCCCTACCACCACCACCAAACCCGGATTGTGTGGAGTTATATGATTGTAAACTACCAGAACCACCATTAATGAATGAATTATTGGTTTCAGGGTCGTCATACTCTTGACCTAAGAAACCGGCACCACCTTCACCATATCCTTCGTTACCATATCCCCCATCGGTACCACCAGTATTATTGGTAGTTCCAATGCCGCCACTAGTACCCTCTTTAGCATTCGAGTAATATGCATATTGCTGGAAAGTACCTAAGTTTTGTCCACCTCCACCACCACCAGCTATAACCAAAATAGATTCATTAGTATTATATGGTGATTTTACAACAAAGGTACCTCCTGCACCACCTTTATTAGTAGTATCATAAGGGAATGGTCTTTGACCAACTAGAATTTTAATAATGTCACCCTTTTGTAATTCAAAATCACCACCAACTTTAGCACCAAAACCACCTGCACCATTGTAAGCATCTGATCCCCATGCCTCTATTGTGTACGTACCATTTTCAGGAACAGTCCATTCTTGGATACCTTGTGATATCATATTAAAAAAACTCGTTTCGTTTATCCATGATGTGGAATATGTTGAAGTGCAATTTGCCAAAGTTGGACCAAATCTACCAGTTGCACCACAGTTTGTAAATGTATGTGAGGTGAATTCATATAGGTATGGTACCATGGTAATTTCTACATCACCATCTTCACCATCTGCGCCAACTATTGATGATGATGCAGATTGTGAAGTACCTGTATTGTATGAACCACCACCATATGAACCCATGTAAGGGGAATAATTTCGTATCGTCGTATCCCCACCTGACATTCCACCACCACCACCACCGGCGTAAAGACCATTTCCTCCCCCCCCACCAAAACCGCCCTGATTATTATAATATGCATAAGCAGTTGTGTTATTATATCCACCTGCACCACCAATACCGCCATTTATAAAAGATTTACCTCCTGCGCCTGAAGGAGCACCTCCGCCACCGGGTAAGGCAGCACTTGGACTTCCATCGCCAATAAGACCACCACCACCACCAGAACCCCAACCATTAATATTTCCAACACCACCATTGGTTGATACGGTTAAAGATGTTTGTCCACCATTCACGTAGCGTGTCGTGACGTTCCAGTCGTGGTTGCCACCACCGCCACCAGCAACTACCAATACTGAATCTACGCTATTATATGGAGATTTAAGAACAAATGTCCCACCACCACCACCACCACCAGAAGTCCATTGTGTTGCCCTTTTACGATCTCCCTTTCTACCAACTAATATTTTAATTTTATCTCCACGTGTTAATGTGAAATTGCCAGTTATTACGGCTCCATAACCACCAGGTTCCGTAATATTGGATCCTAAACTATAATGACCTCCACTTGCACCTGTAGCCGAAATGGTATATACACTTGTTTCAGGTACTGTCCATTCTTGAATACCAGATACGACATTAAAAAATGCGGTATTATTCCATGGAGAATTGGCACCATATTCGGATATACAATTAGCTAACGTTGGACCCATTCGCGTATCAGCAACACTTGATGCACATGATTCAAAAGTATG
>MDTF01000764.1_pt1 | contig 10883 bp, 10 predicted proteins | sample 811191 | NCBI WGS metagenome assembly MDTF01 (sample SAMN05326649, study PRJNA326480) | marine metagenome | isolation source: seawater | place: Southern Ocean | collected 2011
AGATGACTTTGATTTTAATCAGGATTTTGAGGTAAAAGAAGGAACAAAAAGTCCAGGTTGGATTAGATATCAAAAAAGAATAAAATGATAAAAAAAAGAATTGCGATATTAAGACAAAAATATAAAAAGTATAACATCGACGGTTATATAGTACCTAAAAATGATGAGTTTTTTACTGAATACGCAACTCAAGACAGATTAAAATTTATTTCAAATTTTACTGGATCAGCCGGTTTAGGGATAATTTTAAAAAAAAAAAATTATTTATTTGTTGATGGGCGTTATACTATTCAAGCCAAACAACAATCAGAAAATAATTTTAAAATAATTGAAATTCACAAGTTTCTACCAGGTAAAATAATTAAAAATCTAAAACTTGGATTTGATCCAAATTTATTTACAAAAAAACAATTAAATAGATATTTTTCTAATTCTATATCTCTGAAGGAAATAAATATAAATTTGATTGATAAAATTTATAAAACAAAAATTACTAAGAAGAAAAATTTCTATTCTTTGTCAGATAAAGTTTCTGGAGAAAATTTTAATTCAAAGATTCTCAAGCTAAGAAATATCATAAAAATTAAAAAAGCTGATTATTTATTTATTAGTGCTCCAGAAAATGTGGCCTGGGTTTTAAATATAAGAGGATTTGATAATCCCAATAGCCCAATTCCTAATTGTAGATTAATTATTGGAAAGAATAAAAATTTATTTTTAATATCTAAACAAAATAAATTAATAAACATTATTAAAGAAAAAAAAATTCAAAAAAATCAAATAATAGAACCTAATAATTTTAATATTTTAATAAAAAATCTAAAAGGTGATAAGTTTATAATTGATGAACAGACCTGTTCTGTCTTAAATGAAAATATTATTAGCTCTAAGTTTAACATTATTGACAGGGAAGATCCTTGTTATCAACTTAAAGCAATTAAAAACTCTTCTGAAATTAAAAATATGATTAAAGCGCATATAATAGATGGTGTAGCACTTACTAAATTTATTTTTTGGATTAAAAATATTAATAAAAAAAAAATAACTGAAATAATAGTGGAAAAAAAATTAAGTGAATTTAGAAAACTTAATAATAATTATTTATTTCCAAGCTTTAGTACAATTGCAGGTGCTGGACCTAATGGTGCCATTATTCATTATAAGGCAACAAAAAAAACAAATCGCACTATTAAAGAAAAAGATATTCTATTATTAGATTCTGGTGGACAGTACAGATTTGGCACCACAGATGTAACAAGAACTATTTCTTTTTCTAAACAACCAAAATCTATTATGGATACTTTTACCAAAGTTTTAAAAGGTCATATAGCAGTTGCTCAAATTAATTTGAAAAAGTTTTATAATGGTAACAAAATAGATGTTAAAGCGAGACAGTTTTTAAAAAAAGATAATATGGACTATGCTCATGGAACTGGACACGGGGTTGGGTTTTTTTTAAATGTTCATGAAGGACCCCAGGCGATTTCTAAAAACAACTTTATAAAAATTAAACCTGGTATGATTTTAAGTAATGAGCCTGGATTTTATAAAAAAGATCATTTCGGAATTAGAATAGAAAATTTGGTATACGCAAAAAAAAATAAAAACAAGTTAACTTTTGAAAATTTAACTTTGGCTCCTATAGAAAAAAATCTTATTAATTATAAATTATTAAATGAAAATGAAAAAGATTATTTATTTAAATATCATCTAAATATCTATTCAAAACTTTATAATTTTTTAAATAGAGAAGAAAGAAAGTGGTTAGCTGGCCTGATCTAACATCTTGGACCATTGCTCTTGTGTTAAAATATTAATTTTTAATTCAACAGCTAATTTAAATTTTTTAACTGTAGGTTTTTCTCCTATAATTAGGTAATCCAGTCTTTTATTTACGTTACTTGCAATTTTTCCAGAATTTTTTTCAATTAAAGCCTTTGCTTCGGCTCGGCTTATTCCGTTAAGTTTGCCCGTCAGCATAAAAGTTTTGTTATTTAATATTCCATTCTCATTAGTTGATAATGCATTATTTATTTTAATTATTTTTTTTAAATTAAATAAAACTTCTAAATTATTTTTGTTGGAAAAAAAGTTTTCAATTGATTTAATTTGTGTTTCTCCTATTCCATCAATATGGACTAGCTCTTTGATGTCTTTACTAGTTGATAGTTTAAAAAAATTGTCTGCAGATTTTAAATGTTTGGCCAAAAGTTTAGCATTTTCTTGACCTATGTGTCTGATACCAAGTGCATATATAAATTTCTCAAATGAAATATTTGCTTTATCATTTACAGAATACTTTAAATTAGATGCAGACAATTTTCCCCACCCATCTAAATTTTTAATTTTTTCATAATCTAATTTAAAAATATCATGAGGAAATTTTATTAGTTTTAGTTCCCAAAAGTTTTCAATTATTTTTTTACCCAAACCATCTATGTTAAATGCTTCTTTTGACACAAAATGCTTTATTTTCTCAACCGCAATTTTTTCACACTCATACCCTTCACTCGCACATCTTCTGACAGCATCTTGTTTTTTTGTTATTTCATTAAAATCTTTTATTGTTTTTGAGCCACAAGATGGACAAATTTTTGGAAAGAAAAATTTTTTAGAATTTTTTTCTCTTTTTTTTATGTCCACAGATATCACATGAGGTATTACATCTCCTGCTCTCTCAATTGTTACCGTGTCTCCAACTCTAATATCTTTTCTTATGATTTCATCCTCATTGTGAAGTGTTGCATTTGAAACCATTACACCACCGATGTTTACTGGTTTAATTTTTGCAACTGGAGTTAGTGCTCCCGTTCTACCAATTTGAATCTCTATATTTAAAATTTCAGATACTGAGCTATTAGCTGAAAACTTATGAGCTATAGCCCATCTTGGTGCATTAGCTGCAAAACCAAGTCTTTTTTGTAAATCAAAATTATTAATTTTATAAACTATGCCATCAATATCAAATTCTATTTCTTTTCGTTTCTTTTCTAATTTTTTATGATGAAGTATTAAATTTTTAATTCCTCTAATTGTTTTATTAAATGGATTGATCTTGAATCCCCATAATTTTAAATTATTCAAAAAATCTGATTGAGTTTCGATCTTCATATTTTCTTCATAACCATAAGTGTAAGCAATAAATTTTAAAGGTATCTTGCTAGTATTTAGTGGATTTTTTTGTCTCAATGAACCGGAGGCAGCATTTCGTGGATTAGCGAATTTTGTATTTATTTTTTCGAAATCATTATTTTTAATAAATACTTCACCGCGTATATCAATTATCTTGGGGAAATTTTTTATATTAATATGTTTTGGTATATCATTTATCGTTTTTAGGTTTTCAGTAATGTCTTCACCTTCTTTACCATCACCTCTTGATAAGCCTCTAATAAATTTTCCATCTTTATAGATTAATGAGGCTGATATACCATCAATTTTAGGCTCTGCACTATATTCAATCTTTGTTGTGTGATCTAAACTTAGAAAATTGAATATTTTTTTTTCAAAACTAATTAAATCATCTTCATTAAACGCATTACCCAATGACAACATTGCGACCTTATGTTTGACTTTAGCAAAATTTTTTGATGGCTTAAACCCAATCATTTTAGATGGTGAGTTTTTTAAATCTAAAAATTTATATTCGTTTTCAAGAGATAATATTTCTCGTTTTAGCTTATCGTACTCTTGATCGCTAATTTTTGGATCACTTTTTTCATAATAATATTTATTATTTTTTTGTAATAATTCTATTTTCTTTAAGTATTTTTCTTCAATTACACTTTGATCCATATTATTCTAGTAACGACTTAAATTTTCTAACTATAAAATTACTTTTCTTTTTCATTCTTTTTATTTTCTTGCCTCTTGTTTCGTAATTCTGATTAAATACTAAATAAGATTTTTCATACCATAGACTAGATTGATAATTATATCCTAATAAATTTGCATATTTCATAGACTCATTCTTTAAACCAATCTTAAAATAAATTTCGACCAATCTATGTAATGCCTCTTCTACATAAATTGTTGTATCGTAATTCTCTACAACGGTTTGATATCTATTGATTGCTGCAATCCATTTTTCTTTTTTAATATAATGTCTTGCTAAATACATCTCTTTAGAAGCTTCTAAGTCTCTAATTAAACCAATTTTAAATTGAGCATCTAGAGCAAAATCTGAATCTGGGTACTCCTCAATTATAAATTCAAATTTATTTCTGGCCTTTATTAATGGCCCTAAATCTTTTTTTTCATCAATAATATTTTCATAAAAGCACATTGCTAAAAGAAAATGTGCATAACTTATATCTTTATGCTGTGGGTAAATTTTAATAAATCTTTCTAATTCATATACCGCATCATTATAATAATTTTGTGAATAGTATGCGTAAGCGGCCATAAGAGCAGCTTTAGGTGCCCATTGTGATTGCGGAAATAATAACTCCGCTTCATTAAAATTTTTTGCTGCAAATAATACATCTCCATCTTCAAGAGACTTATGGCCTTTTTTAAATGACTCTATCATTTGAAGCTCAACATCTTTTTCCTCAACAATAGAAACTTTTTTATCTTTTCCACTGCATGAGTAGAGCATAAAACAAAATATAATAATTATAATTTTTGAATAACATTTCATATTAAACTTTCTAGCAGATAATACTAAAAATTCTAACTTTTATGCAATAGATTTTAAGAAGTTTCTATTAATAAATGCGTGAGGTATGTTTTTTTCTTTAATTTCAATAATTGAAAAGTTCTCATTATTTGAGAATACTCTTCTTAAAAGTTGATTTGTTAATTTATGGCCACCTTGAGAACAAATAACTTTTCCTATAAGTTTGTAACCCGAAAGATAAAGATCACCCATACAATCTAAAATTTTGTGATTAACAAACTCTTTATCATTTCTTAAACCTTCTTTATTTAAAATTTTCGATTCTTTAACTACGATAGCATTTTCTAAACTTCCACCTTTAGCTAGATTCATCAATTGAAGTTTTTCAACATCTTCAAATAAGCAGAAAGTTCTAGAGTTGTATATGTCTGTTAAATCGTTTTCATAAACTTTAACTAAATTTCTTTGTGTTCCAATCAGTGGGTTATCATATTTGATTTCAAAATCTATATCTAAGCTAATCTTGCTGGGTTCAATTGAAATAGATTTTTTTCCATCATTAAATGTTATTTTTTTTTCAATTTTAATAATTTTTATAGGTGTATCGCTAATTTCTATACCAGATTTATTAATCTCATTTACAAAAGTTTTAGCAGAGCCATCTAAAATTGGTACTTCTTCTGCATTAATTTCAATTAGTGCATTGTCTATACCCATGCCATACAGCGCACCCATTAAATGTTCAATCGTAGAAACGCTTACCCCATTTTCATTTGAAATAGTTGTGCACAGAATGGCACTACTTACATTATAAACACCTGGAACAACGTAATTATTATTTTTTAAATCAGTTCTTTTAAAAATAATTCCAGCGTTAGGCGCAGCTGGCTTTACTTCCATGTGAACTTCATTTCCACTATGAAGGCCAATACCATCTATTACAAAAGAATTTTTTAATGTTTTTTGATTTAAAACTGACATCAAAACACTATAAATTTTAAAAGAAAAATTATAAAAACAAGAAATGTTACAAGAAAATACTAAAATTAATCAAATAACAAAAAAAGCTTTTCAAAAAAACCTTTTTTTTTAACTTTTTTTGGAATTGTTATAACCTCTTGCTTATTGAGACCATCTATTAATTGCAATCCCAGCTTGCAAATACTTCCTTCAGATTCTTTTTCTCTATAATCTAAAGACTTTGCATATTGGGCACAAACCAATTTATTTATTAATATTTGATTTTTTTTGAATAAATTATTTAATTTCCTGACTAAAGTTTCAGAGAAACAAACAAATTTGATATCAATTGAAAAATTTTTACAATTTAAACCAACTGGTAGAAACTTATACTCTTTTTTATCAATTATGTACTTAGTGATAATTATATGAATAATATTTTTATCCGGGTTAAACCTTAAGATTTGTTGTATTGCTTCTTGGACAAGATACTGAACATCTTTTTTATCTATTATATTTCCTTCAATATTTTTCATTAATGAGACCTCAATTGTTTTTGAATCATCTGTCCAAACCATAAGATAAATATCATTTACAAATTCACCCGTTAATTTCTCTATACTAAAAATATTTTGCTGAATATATTTTTCGATATCATAAAAATTAGGTTTATCTTCATGTAAAATTGTACGACAATTCTGTGTATTAAAAAAAATTACATCTTGATTTTTTTTTTTAAATACAGAGGCTATTATTTTTTGAGAAGTTAAATAAAAAACAATATCAAAGTTTTTTTTAATCATCTGTAAATATAATTCTATTTTGTATTCTAAAATCTATAATTTTATTTTTTTTTAGTTTTTTATCTTTTATAATCTGATGTGATAAATTTAATATTTTTAAAAGATTTTTTTTAGGAAGTTTTAGAATTAAATTATTTTTAAGTTTAATATCTGATCTACCAGAAGGAAAAAAATAAATTTCTAAAATATCATTATAATTAAAATTAGATTCAACTATTGTATTTCTAAATGCAATAAATTTTTTTATTTCTATGTTACCAAATACATGTGGTAAAAATTTATTTACATTTTTATATTCAATCAACTTACCATTTGATCCGAGCAAATATTTTTTATTGTCGTAATTAGAAATGGCTAAAAATTTGGTTTTTTTAATTACGATATTTAAAGATCCTGGATATATTTTTTTAATTTGGAATGAATCTATCAAATTATTTTTTTCTAACATTTTGCTTAAATTTTTTTTTTTATAAAAAATATATTGGGTAGTATTAATTTATTAAAATTTATGGAAAGTTTATTATTCTCTTCATCTGTAAGGCCTGAAACATTTATGTTTTTGATATTTAAGCTTAAGAATTGAGAATTCGTTAATGATAAATTATTAAATGTGCTCAATAAAAATAACAATAAAATATAAGTAATGAGTTTATTTTTTTTATCTATTGGTAGACGCATCTTTTAAAATCCATTCAATCAAGTCAATAAATTGCATATTTTTATATCTTGCTATTTCTGGCACTAGCGAAAGTTTTGTCATTCCTGGTTGAGTATTAGTTTCTAATAAAAAAAATTTTCCTTTAAAAAACTTAAAATCTGATCTAGTAACTCCTCTGCATCCTATTAGATTGTGTGCTTTTAATGCAATACTCATTACTTTAGTTAAATCTTTTTTACTTATCTTTACAGGTATAATGTGTTCTGTTTTAGCGTTTTCATTATATTTGGCTTTATAGTCATAAAATTCTCTTTTAGGTTTTAATTCTATGGCACCCAATTTTATTTTCCCCATTATAGCTACTTGTATCTCTCTTCCACCAATGAATTCTTCTATTAAAATTTCTTTATAAGAAGTCATTTTTTTTAAATTAGTAATAAAATTTTTTTTATTACAGATATAAACATTTACACTTGATCCCTCGTTAATAGGTTTGATTACAACTGGAAATTTTAACTTTTTATCTACTAATTGTTTAATTTTTTTATCTATTGTATTATTTATATTAAACTTAAACTTAATATATTTTGGGGTTAAAATTTTATTCTTTAAATAAATTTTTTTTGAGATTTCTTTATCCATTGCCAGCGAAGAAGCAAGAACACCAGAGTGAGTATATTTTATATTTTGGGACTCTAAAATTGATTGAATATATCCATCTTCACCAAATTGACCGTGCAAAGCATTAAAAACCACCGAAGGCTTAAAGTTCTTAATATTTTTTATTAAATTTAAATCAGGCTCACAAATAATCACATCATAATTATTTTTTTTTAATTCATTAAAAACGCTTTTAGCCGTTTCTAGACTAACCAATCTTTCTTTTGATATTCCTCCACCTAAAATCAAAACTTTCTTTTTCATTGTATAATTTCTATTTCTGTCTCTATTTTTATTCCTGTTTTTAAATCTACATTTTTTTTTACAAATTCAATAAGATTTTTCATATCATCAAAGGTTGCATCATTAGAATTTACAAAAAAATTACAGTGTTTATTTGAAATTTCTGCCCCACCAAATTTTTTATTAAGCGGAACGGACTCTTTAATTAACTGCCAAACTTTTTTATCTGTTTGTTTAATTGGGTTTTTAAATGTACTTCCTCCAGTTTTTATTCTAGTAGGTTGTGTTATTTCTTTTTTATTTTTTAAAATCTCAATATTTTTTTTTATTTCATTTTTTGCTTTAAATTCTCCTTTGAATGAAGCACTTAAAAAAATTAAGTCTTTACTTAATCCACTTTCTCGATAATCAAATTTTATTTTATCAGATGGTATTGTCAAAATTTTTCCATCTTTATCAATTGCTTGTACTGATAGCAAAATATCTTTAAATTCTTTTTTAAAACATCCTGAATTCATTCTTAAACCACCACCAACTGTACCTGGAATGCATGATAAAAATTCTAAACCCCCGATTTCATTTTTCATTGCAAATTCTGATAATTGCTTATCATGTGTGGCACTTCCTGCTATAATAGTATCACTTGATAATAAAGAAATGTTGCCAAAAATTTTTCCTAACTTAATTACCACTCCGTCAAAACATTTATCTGAGATAAGAACATTTGAACCAGCTCCAAGTACAAAAATTCTCTCTTCATTGCCAAAAACCTTAAGAAATGACGATAGTTCATTTAGTGTGTTGGGTTTGAAATATGCTTTAGCTCTACCACCAATATTAAACCAATTTGTTTTTTTTAATTCATAATTAAATTTAATTTTGTCACCAATTTGATTGGAGTATTCCTGTAATTTTCTAATATGCATCAATTAATTTAGGAAGTTGCTTAATCCAATTGCTAATTGACCCAGCACCCATGCCTATTACTATTTTTTTTCCATAAATATTTTGTTTAATATATTTTGCTAATTGATATTGATCTTTAACAAAAAATAAATCAACATCAGAATTTTTAATAATTTCTTTTGCAAAATCATAATAATTGAATCCTAATTTTATTTTTTCACCAGCCGTATATATTGGGCACAAAATTACACTATCTGCTTTTTTAAATGAATCACTAAATTCTTTTTTAAGATCTTTTAATCTAGAAACCCTATGTGGTTGAAATATACAGATTATTTTTTCTTTTTTACAAGCTTGTTTTACTCCATTGATAACCTCTTTAATTTCACTTGGGTGATGAGCATAATCATCATAAAATTCTGTTTCTCTATAAGTAAATATTTTATTAAATCTTCTTTGAACACCCTTAAATTCTTTCAAGCTTTGTTTAATTATATTTTTTGATACTCCTATTGTCATAGAAACTGCAACTGCAGCAGTTGCGTTCCTAATGTTATGAAGTCCAAGTAAGGGTATCTTGATATTTTTGATACTCATACTTTTTTTACCAGGCAAATGAATGATAATGCTAAATTCTGATAAATTTCTTTTATAAATAATATTCTTAATTTGAAACTGTGCTTTTAAATCGGTGCCATAAGTGTAGAAATTTTTAATCTTAATTTTTTTGATCATTTCTTTATTATGTTTGTCGTCAATACAAATAAATGATTTTCCGAATGATGGCACTTTCTCAATAAATTCAAAAAATAATTTTTTTAAGCTGTCCATGGACTTATAATAATCCATATGTTCTCTATCTATATTTGTTATGATTGAATATGTCGGTGGAACCTTAATAAAACTACCATCTGACTCATCGGCCTCAAGTATACACCATTTGCTTTTTCCAAGTTTTGCAGAATTATTTAAAGAATTTATTACACCTCCATTTATAATTGTAGGATCTAATTTTGCCGTGGAAAAAATTGCAGCAATTAGTGAAGTTGTTGTAGTTTTGCCATGAGAGCCCGCAACTACTATATTTTTAGTTAATGAAACAATATGAGCAAGCATGTCTCCTCTTAAATATATTGGAAGTTGTTTTTTTTTTGCTAATAGTATTTCTGGATTATTTTTTTTAATTGCTGAAGAAATTACCAAAATTGTTGCTTTACTTATATTTTTTTTTTGATGTCCAATTAAAATTCTAATTTTTTTTTTTTTCAATCTTTCTATATTTTTATTTTTAAAAATATCACTACCTTGCACCTTAAATCCCATTCCTTTCATAATTAAGGCTAGACCGCTCATTCCTATTCCCCCAATGCCTACAAAATGTATGATTTCAGTTTTTGCTAATTCTATTTTCATTTAATGTATTTACAATTTTTTGATTTATATTATTCCAAGTATTTTGATAGCTAAAATTTCTCATATTCTTTTTTTTATCTAAATAATCCTCTTTATTTTCAATAATATTTACCAACTTATCTGTTAAGCTAACATTGTTGATTTCATTTTGCATTAAGATCCAATTACAACTAAATTTTTGATACAATGATGCATTTTCGAATTGATGATTATCTTTAGCACTAGGTAACGGTATGGCGATATGAGGTACATTTAGATAAATCAATTCTGCTAAAGTCGATGCACCAGCTCTTGTTATACAAATATTTGATTTGCTCATGAAATTAATAATATTTTCATTAAAATTAAATAATTCATTCTTAATATTATTTTGCAAATAAAAACTTTTTAAATATTCGTAATTATCAGAACTAGTTTGTTGAAAAACTTTTAGTTTATATTTTTTACAAAGTTTTATTATTGACTCACTGATTATATTGTCAAATAATTTTGCTCCTTGGCTTCCACCTACTACCAATAGGTTAATTTCATCTTTCATATTTTCAGCTAATTTAGCAGAATAAAACTCTTTTCTTAGTAATGATGGGATTAAACAAATCTTATTTCTTAACTTGTCCGG
>MDTF01007282.1_pt1 | contig 10883 bp, 9 predicted proteins | sample 811191 | NCBI WGS metagenome assembly MDTF01 (sample SAMN05326649, study PRJNA326480) | marine metagenome | isolation source: seawater | place: Southern Ocean | collected 2011
CTAAAGGTAGGATAACTTTTAGATATTAGGCCTTGTAGCTCAGTAGTAGAGCAGTACCCTGAAAAGGTATGTGTCGTTTGTGCGATTCAAACCAAGGCCACCACTCCAAACTACTTAACATTACTTTTAAAAATCGTTACATATAATTATTATGAATAAGAATACAGGCATTGTCTGGTTAAGAGATGACTTTAGGACATTAAAAAATGACGCATTAATATATGCTACTCAAAATCATGAACGTGTTTGTGCTTTATTTATTTTTAAAAAAAAAGATTTTGTAAAAAGATCAGCACAAAGTTGGTGGCTTTATCAATCACTTAAAAACATTAAAAAAAAATTAATTCAATTAAATATAAACCTTGAAGTAGTAGAGGCTAATTCTTACAAAGAAATATTTGAAAAAATTGTAAGTAAAAAAAATTTTTCTATTTACTGGAATAAAATATATGAACCAGACTTTTTATTGTTTGATAAAAAATCTTCTAATTTATTAGAATCAAAAAATATTAATTTTAAAATATTTAAAGGTAATCTTTTGAATGAGGCTCATGAAATAAAAAAAAATGATAATACACCTTATAAAGTTTTTACGCCCTTTTGGAAAACAGCTGAACAATTTTATCTAGACAAAGGATTTAGTAAAAAACTAAAAATTAAGATTAAAGAAAAAAAAATTGACTTTTTAGGTCAGTCTATAAACCTAGACTCTATGTTACCAAAGAAAAAATGGCACTTAAATTTTGAAAAATTATGGAGTCCCTCAGAAGAAACAGCACTAGAAAAAATGAAATATTTTATAAAAAATTCTTTATCAGATTATGGAGAAAAAAGAGATATACCAGCTATTGAAGGAACTTCTAAAATATCTCCCTTTTTAGCATTTGGACAAATCCACGTAGAAACTATTTGGGAAGAGTGTCAAAAAGTAAAAATTAAAAAAAATGGTTATAGAAAATATATAAATGAACTTGGGTGGAGAGAATTCAGCCACAGTTTAATTAACTATTTTCCTGAGATGCTGAGAGGAAATTTAAGAAAAGATTTTGACCATTTCCCGTGGGAAGAGAACGAAGAACACTTAGTTGCTTGGAAAAAAGGATTAACAGGATATCCAATTATTGATGCTGGCATGAGAGAATTATATGAAACAGGATGGATGCATAATCGAGTAAGGATGGTCACAGCATCTTTTTTAGTTAAACATCTGAGAATACACTGGCAAGAAGGAGAAACATACTTCAGAGATTGTCTGTTAGATTTCAATGAAGCGAATAATATTGCCGGCTGGCAATGGGTATCTGGATGTGGGGCAGACGCCGCACCATACTTCAGAATTTTTAATCCTATTTTGCAAGGAGAAAGATTTGACCCGCTTGGTGAATATGTAAAAAAATGGATACCAGAACTGACTAATATTCCTAAAAAATTTATTCACAAACCTTGGGAATTAAATGAAAAAATTGAAGGTTTTGAACTAGGAAAAACCTATCCGAGACCAATTGTTATTCATGAAGAAGCAAGAAATGCTGCACTTGAAGCTTTCAAAAGCTTAAAAAATAAAGTTTTATAAATTAGCACCACAACAATTTTTAAATTTTTTCCCAGTCGCTGTGCATTTTTCATTTCGTTGAATTTTCTGATTTTTCATTAAATTTAAAAGACAGTTTTCAGGAATCTTGGATCTTATTTTATTCTCCACTTCTTTTTCTCGAGAAATAACTACGTTAAGATTTAGAAGATATTTTACAACATCTATCTTTATTTTTTCTAAAAGCCCCTCAAAAAGACCAAAAGATTCTTTTTTAAATTCAGATAAAGGATCTTTTTGACCATAACTTCTAAGTCCAATAACTTGCCTTAATTGCTCAAGATATTGTAAATGAGATCTCCATGAAAAATCAATAATTTGTAAAAAAATTTTTTTTTCTATATCGTTATTTTCATCTTCTCCAATTAATTTAATTCTTTCTATTTGTTTAGATTTAAAAAGACTTTTTAATCGATCGGAAAATTCTTTTTCTGTTTTGCCAGTCAATTCAACTAACTCATTATCATTTAATATATTCCCTAAAATATTTTTTAGTGTATTTAGATAAACAGTTTTATCGTTTGATTTTTCATAGTTATTTTTAACTTTAAGTAAGTCCACTACAACCTCTTCCAAGAAAGAATTTAAAGTTTCAGAAATATTTTTACTTTTAAGTATTTTTAGTCTTTGGCTGAAAATTACTTGTCTTTGATCATTCATGACGTCATCAAATTTTATTAAAGTTTTCCTGACATCAAAGTTCCTGCCTTCAACTTTTTGCTGTGCTCTTTCCATTGCTTTGTTGATCCAAGGATGATCAATTGATTCATTCTCTTTAAGGCCTAGTTTTTTTAACATTCCATCTATAGAATTCGCTCCAAAAATTCTCATTAGTTCATCCTCAAGACTAATATAAAAAATTGAACTTCCAGGGTCCCCTTGTCTCCCAGACCTTCCTCTTAGTTGATTATCTATTCTTCTGCTCTCATGTCTTTCTGTACCCACAATATAAAGGCCACCAAGAAGTTTAACTTTCTCTTTGTCTTCTTGAATTTGTGATAATTCTTTTTGATTATCTTCATCTCTAAAATCTTTATTACCACCAAGTTGAATATCAGTTCCCCTTCCAGCCATGTTGGTAGCTATTGTAATTGCTCCAATCTTACCGGCTTCTGCAATAACTTTTGCTTCCTTTTCATGTTGTTTAGCATTTAAAACGTTATGTTTAATTTTTTTTTCAATTAAATTTTTAGAAATTTTTTCAGACTTTTCTATACTAGTTGTCCCAACAAGGACTGGCTGCCCACTTTTATGGCAATCTATAATTTTATTTGTTATAGCCAGATATTTTTCTTTTTCAGTTCTAAAGATTTGATCGTTAAAATCTTTCCTAATCATAGGCCGGTTGGTAGGGACAGAAACTACATTTAATTTATAAATATCAAAAAACTCCTCAGATTCTGTTAATGCCGTCCCTGTCATTCCAGATAATTTTCGATATAGGCGAAAATAATTTTGATAAGTGATAGAAGCAAGTGTTTGATTTTCTTCTTGTATTTCTACATTTTCTTTTGCTTCTATAGATTGATGTAATCCGTCTGAAAATCTTCTACCTTCTAAAATTCTCCCAGTAAATTCATCGATAATTTGAACTTTATTTTCTCGAACAATATAGTCAACATCTTTATTAAATAAAAAATTAGCTTTTAACGACTGATTTATATGATGAACTAGGTTTAAATTTTGTGGATCATAAAAATTATTATTTTTCAAGATACCTTCTTGTATCCCTAATTTTTCAATCTTATCGATACCTACGTCAGTTAAAATTGCATTCTTGTTTTTTTCATCAATTTCATAATCTAATTTTTGAAGTTTATTTATAAATTTATTAGACAGTAAATAATAATTACTTTTATCTTCACTTCTTCCTGAAATAACAAGAGGAGTCCTTGATTCATCAATTAATATACTATCGACTTCATCCACAATACAATAGTTATGATCTCTCTGAACCATTTCGGTAAGATCGTATTTCATATTATCTCGCAAATAATCAAAACCTAACTCATTGTTAGTTGCATAAGTAATATCATTTTCGTAATTTTTTTTACGCTGTAAATCATCCAATTCATTTGTAATGCAACCCGTAGTAAGGCCTAAAAAATTAAAAACCTTACCCATCCATTCCGAATCTCTTTTCGCTAAATAATCATTAACAGTTACGATGTGTACACCTTTTTTTGTTAATGCATTTAAATATGCAGGTAGAGTTGACACTAGTGTTTTTCCTTCACCAGTTTTCATTTCAGCAATTTTCCCTTCATGTAGGAAGATTCCACCAACTAGTTGGGCGTTGTAGTGTCTTTCATTTAATACCCGGCTCGCAGCTTCTCTCACTAGCGCGAAACTCTCAGGGATCAAAGAAGTTATTTTTCTGCCTTTTCGAAGGCTCTCTTTTAAAAGCTCAGTTTTAGCTTTAAATTCTTCATTTTTTATGTTTTTAAATTTGTCTTCCTGATTATTAATTTCATCAACAAGCGATCTAACTCTATCCAATTCTTTTTGATTACCAGTTTTAAAAATTTTATCTAATGTTCTTGAAAATATATTCATGTTAGTAGATTTGCAGATTTATACTTAGTACTCTATATATGTATTTATAATTTAATTTAAACAACAATTATGACAATAAATATTAAAAATCTCCTAAGTTCAGCTTTAAAAATATCAAAAATGGGGGACTTCCAAGAAGTCAAGCACATCGAAGGAGTGCATGTATCGGCTATTTCGGCTGATCTTTATAAAAATGGAAGAGAGGACGTTGCTCTATTTTATTTTCCAGGTGGGGCAAACTACGCGGTGGCTTATACTAAGAACTCAATAGTATCAGAATCAATAACGTGGAACAGAGAAAATACAAAAAACAATATAAAAGCACTAGTTGTAAACACAAAAAATGCAAATACTTTTACCGGCGAACAAGGATTAGATAGCTTGGATGAAATAGCAAAGACTTTGCTTGAAAGTCTAAAAAAGATAGAAAATGAAAACGGTTATGAAAGAACTAAAATAAAAGATTTATTATTTGCCTCAACGGGAGTTATTGGGGAAAAGTTTCCTTTAGATAAAATCAAATCAAATATTCCACGTTTAGTAGAAAATCTAAGAATTAATCAGAATAAACTTATCTGGTTAAAAATGGCCTCAGCTATTATGACCACAGACACAAAACCAAAAGTTGCTTATTCAGAGATCAAAATTGGTGACAAAATTATAAGAATAGCTGGAATTTCTAAAGGTTCAGGAATGATCGCACCTAATTTAGCAACCATGTTTTCTTTTATCTTTACTGATGCTGATATTTCAGCAGTAGTATTAAATAAATTTTTAAACAAAGTTTTGTCTAATACCTTTAATGCTATTACTGTAGATAGCGACACATCTACAAATGATATGGTTGCTATATTTGCAACAAAAAAAATTAAAAGTAAAAAATTAAATACAATTTCAAGTAAAGAAGCATTAAAATTTGAAAAAGCTTTAGGAACTGTGTGTTTAGACTTAGCAAAACAAATAGTAGTTGATGGTGAAGGAGCAAAAAAATTCATAACTGTGAAAATTATAAATTCTGAAACGATAGAGAGAGCAAAAAAAATAGCTTTTTCAATTGCAAACTCACCTCTTGTAAAAACTGCTGTTGCAGGTGAAGATCCTAATTGGGGACGAATTTTAATGGGCATAGGAAAATCAGGTGAAGAAATTGACCAAAAAAAAATAATTATTAAACTAGGTGAATTTACTGTTGCTGAAAAAGGAAAAATTTCAGAAAGTTATGACGAAGAAAAGTTAAAAGAATATATGGAATGGGATTCAATTTTAATCACAGTAGATTTAAAGCAGGGTAAAGAAGAATATGAATGCTATACGTGTGACTTCACTCATGATTACATTGACATAAACGCTAACTACACAAGAAGTTAAGTATTACAATATTAATGATAAATATTATTTCAATTACCGGATGATCAAGTACATTTTAAAATGTAAAAATAAACATGAATTTGAAAGTTGGTTTTCTAGTTCTGGAGAGTTTGAAAGACTTAAAAAGAAAAAATTAATTGAATGTATTTTCTGTAAATCACAAGAGATAAACAAGTCTATCATGTCACCTAATATTGCCATAAAAAAACACAAAGATAGCAATACTCCCAATAGTAAAGATTTTCTTAAAATTAAGAAGGATTTAATCAAAATAAAAAAGTTTGTTGAAAAAAATTTTGAATTTGTTGGTGATAAATTTTCTAGAGAAGTAAGAGAGATTTATTATGATAATAAAAAAAATAGAAATATTTATGGAACTGTTAGCCTAGAAGAAAAAAAGGTACTTGATGATGAAGGTATAGAATTAGCCACAATACCATGGATAGATAATAAAAAAAATTAATTTTTTTTAGTTGCTAGAATATAATTTACCGACACATCTTTAGTTCGTTTCCACTCTTGAAAAAAAGGATTAAAACTTAATCCCGCTAAATCAATTATTGAAAAGTTTAAATCTGTAAGTTTTTTTTCAAGTTCTTCTGGTTTTATGAATTTATTCCAATCATGCGTTCCTATCGGTAGCCATCTTAAAACATATTCTGCACCAACTATTGCTTTTATATATGAAGTTAATGTTCTATTTAAAGTGGCGGTAAACATTATTCCTTCTGGCTTCAGTAAATTTAAACACGATTCTAAATATAAATCTAAATTTTCTACGTGTTCCACTACCTCCAGATTTAAAATGATATCAAATTTATTTTTTGATTCTAAGTTTTCTGGCCCTGTGTTTAAGTAAGTTATATTCAAATTATTTTTTTTGGCGTGCATTTTAGCTACATTAATATTTTTGCTAGAAGCATCGATGCCCGTAACATCGGCATCCAATCTTGTCATTGGCTCACTAATTAATCCGCCTCCACAGCCAATATCTAGAATCTTTAAATTTTTCAAAGGATTTTTTTTATTTTGATCTATTTTATAATGCTTAAAAGAAATATCTAAAATATATTGAATACGCGTAGGATTAAACATGTGTAAAGGTTTAAATTTACCATTAATGTCCCACCACTCATCGGCTAGTTTAGAGAATTTTTCAATTTCATCTTTATTTATAGTGCTCATTATTCTATTCTACATCTTCTTGTTAAAATTCTAAATTAAGATATTTATAGCTTAAAATTGAATTATATATATGGCAAAAATAGTAATTAAATTCGGCGGAAGCTCTGTAGGCAGTATTGAAAAAATAATTTCTGCTGCAAAAATAGTAAAAAAAAAAACTAGAAAATGGTAATAAAATCATAGTTGTTGTCTCAGCGATGGCTGGGAGAACAAATGAATTAGTTAAACAATCGGAAAAAATAAGTAAAAAATTTAATAAAAAAGAATTAGACGTTTTACTAGCTTCGGGAGAGCAGGTAACCTCAGCCTTATTAGCCGGTGCTTTAAACGATCTTAAAGTCAAAGCAAGAAGTTATATGAGTTGGCAAGTACCGATCCTAACTGACGGCGATCAAAACAACGCAAGAATTATCAATATGCACATCGAAAAAATAAATCAATTTCTTTCAAATAAAGGAGTTGCTGTCATTCCTGGTTTTCAGGGTATTTCAAAAAATGGAGAAATAACAACAATTGGTAGAGGAGGTTCCGATGCTACCGCGGTTGCAATTGCAAAAATTTTTAAAACTGATCATTGTGAGATATATACAGATGTAGAGGGTGTTTTTTCCACTGATCCAAAAAATTTTCCAAGAGCTAAAAAAATTAGCAAAATTTCATACGAGGAAATGCTTGAAATGTCATCGCTAGGAGCAAAAGTAATGCAATCATCCGCTGTTCAAACAGCCATGATGTACGATATTCCTTTGCATGTGAGATCCACTTTTTCCAACAAAGAAGGTACTAAAATATTTGGTTCTGAAAACATTGATTACTCCAAAACAATTACTGGGGTAACTTATTCTAAAGATGATGCTAAGGTTACACTTTTAGGTGTACAAGACAAACCTGGAATAGCTGCTGATATATTTGAACCATTAGGAAAAAGTTCAATAAATGTAGATATGGTTATCCAAAATATATCACCAGATGGAAAAAAAACAGATTTAACATTTACGATAAAAAGAAATGATTTAAGTAGAGTAATTAAACTTATAAAATCGAATAAAAAAAATGTTAAATTTAAATCCATTAATGCAGATAAAAAAGTTTCAAAAGTATCAATTATTGGAGCTGGCATGATAACTACACCAGGAGTAACATTTAAAATGTTTAGGGCTTTAGCTCAAGAAAAAATAAATATTTTAGCTATATCAACATCTGAGATAAAAATATCTGTAATCGTTAACGAATCTAACACCACAAAGGCTGTAAAAAAACTTCATTCAGTTTTTAATTTAGATTAATTATATGGAAATTAGACCGCACCGAATTATTAATCGAAAAAAAACTAAAAAAATAATGGTTGGCAAAGTACCAGTTGGAGGTGACTCAGTAATATCAGTTCAATCTATGACCAACACTATTACATCTGACGCACGATCAACTATTAAACAAATTTTAGATTTAGAAGACGCTGGAGCAGATATTGTTAGAGTATCGTGTCCTGACGAAGCATCTACAAGTGCATTAAAAGAGATAGTTAAAGAAGTAAATGTTCCAATAATAGCTGACATACACTTCCATCATAAAAGAGCCCTCGAAGCTGCAAAAATGGGATCTAGTTGTTTAAGAATTAATCCGGGAAACATTGGAACTAACGATAGAGTTGTTGAAATAATTAAAGCAGCCAAAGATTATAACTGTTCAATAAGAATAGGTGTCAATGCAGGTTCTTTAGATAAATCTTTATTAGAAAAATACAAAGAGCCTTGCCCTGAAGCACTAGTGGAAAGTGCGATGTACAATATTAAACTTATGGAGGATAATGATTTTTTTAATTTTAAAATAAGCGTTAAATCTTCTGATGTTTTTTTAGCAGTGAAGTCTTACGAACAGCTATCTAAAGCTTGTAATTATCCTCTCCACGTAGGCATAACCGAAGCAGGTGGTCTTTTAACAGGAAGTATTAAATCTTCCATAGGCATTGGACAACTATTAATGCAGGGGATAGGTGACACAATTAGAGTATCGTTATCAGCAGATCCAATTGAGGAAATTAAAGCTGGTTATGAAATTTTAAAATCTTTAAGTATAAGATCGAGAGGTGTTCAAATTATTTCATGCCCATCATGTGCAAGACAAGCATTTCCAGTTATTGAAACTGTAAAAATTTTAGAAAAAGAACTTGCTCATATTAAAAAACCTATTACCCTTTCTATAATTGGATGCGTAGTAAACGGTCCTGGCGAAGCCGCACAAACAGAAATAGGTCTAACGGGTGGGGGGCAAGAAAATAATCTTTTATATTTATCTGGAGTGCCGCACGAAAAAGTAGCAAGTGGAGATATTATAAAAAGAATTGTTCAACTAGTAGAAAATAAGGTTGCTGAAAAAAAATTTAAATCATGATACCTTTAAAAAAAATTCAAGCATTGATATCTTCACATGATAGTCTAGAGAAAGAATTATCTACTGGAAAAATTGACCCAAAAACATTTGCTCAAAAATCAAAAGAATACTCAGAACTAGGAAACGTCATCAATTATGCTAGAGCATATCTAAAATTCGATAGTGAGAAAAAAGACTTAGAACATATTCTAAAAGATAAAAATAGTGACCCAGAAATGATTGCCCTTGCTGAAAAAGAACTAGGTGATTTAGAAAAAAAAAAAGAGGAGCACACAAACAAACTAAAAATATTTTTATTGCCCAAAGACAAAGATGACAATAAAAATGCTATTGTCGAAATCAGAGCAGGGACAGGAGGATTAGAAGCCTCTCTTTTTTGTGCAGATTTATTTAAAATGTACGAAAAAGTCTGTTCAAAAAAAAAGTGGACATTAGAAATCATAAATATTTCAAAAAGTGAGGCAGGTGGATTCAAAGAAGTTATATTTTTGGTTAATGGAAATGATATTTATTCATATTTAAAATACGAGTCAGGAGTTCATAGGGTTCAACGAGTCCCTTCAACAGAAACCCAAGGAAGAGTACACACTTCAGCAGCTACTGTTGCAGTTTTACCAGAAGCTGAAGAAGTTGATATACAAATTAAAGAAACAGATTTAAGAATAGATGTTTTTAGAGCTGGTGGGCCAGGTGGGCAATCTGTTAATACAACTGATAGCGCGGTACGTGTAACACATCTACCTACAGGAGTGGTAGTGAGTATACAGGATGAAAAATCTCAACATAAAAATAAAGCTAAAGCTTTAAAGATTTTAAGATCTAGAGTGTATGAAGCTGAAAGAACAAAAAAAAATCAAGAACGTGCAGATAATAGAAAAAATCAAATTGGAACTGGCGATAGATCAGAAAGAATAAGAACATATAACTTTCCACAGGGTAGAGTCACAGATCACAGGATAAACTTAACTCTACACAAACTAGAAGAATTTTTAAGTGGGGAGATACATGAAGAAATGAATGAGAGCTTAAGATTAAAAGAACAAGATCTAAAACTGCAAAACTTAGCGTGATGATTATTTTAGATCTTTTAAACACAGGTTCAAAAATCTTAAAAAATAATAAAGTTCAAACGTATCAAATCGACGCAGAAATTATACTCGCTAGCTTGTTAAAAAAAAGAAGAGAACAAATAATAATAAACTGCGAAGAAAAGGTTTCTAATAGTACTATTAATAATTTCAATAAATTGATAAACAGAAGATCCAGAAGAGAACCTTTGGCGTATATTCTAAGACAAAAAGAATTTTGGAGTAAGAGTTTTTTTGTTAACAGAAGCACACTTATACCAAGACCTGAAACCGAACTACTTTGTGATATTGTAATTAAAAAAATTAAAAATAGAACTTCTTACATACTAGACATCGGAACTGGATCAGGCTGTATACTTTTAAGTATTTTAAGTGAAATTAAAAAAGCAAAAGGTATAGGTATTGATATTTCAAAAAAAGCAATAGAAGTAGCCAAGAAAAATTCAAATAAACTTGGATTAAACCAAAGAGCTAAATTTTTCACAAAATCATTGAATAACATTCGGGATTGTAAATTTGATTTAGTTGTTTCTAATCCTCCATACATCAAAACTAGTGATATTAAAAACTTATCTGAGGATGTCAGAAAATTTGAGCCTAAAATTGCTTTAGATGGTGGTAAGGATGGGCTTGACGTTATTAAAAAAGTTATCTACAAATCAAAAACTATTTTAAAAAAATTAGGTTTGCTCGCATTAGAAATA
>MDTF01001658.1_pt1 | contig 10882 bp, 11 predicted proteins | sample 811191 | NCBI WGS metagenome assembly MDTF01 (sample SAMN05326649, study PRJNA326480) | marine metagenome | isolation source: seawater | place: Southern Ocean | collected 2011
CAGTTGAACGAAAACGATAATATCTCCGCCATCGTCCTCCGGGGGGAAGGCGGATATTTTTGCTCCGGCATCGATCTCAAAGCTCTACAGGCAGCCCCCCCACCACCCTGGATGGGGAAAGATGTTGGGGATGTAAGGTCAATGCATCTGGCACTCTACCGATGTAAAAAGCCGATCATTGCCGCTCTGGAAAAATTCGCCATCAACGCAGGCGCATCCCTAGCATTTGCCTGCGATCTGATCGTTGCAGGTGAAACCGCTTTTCTTCAAATCGGTGAAATTCAACAAGGTGCCAGCATCCCAATGAATGCAGCATGGCTAAAGATTAAGGCGACCGAATTCCAGGCAGCACGCCTGGCCTTCCTGGGAGACCGCGTTTTAGCGCCAGAGCTGCTCCGACTGGGGCTAATTAGCGAATGTGTGAGCGACAATTGTGTTGTTGAACGCTGCAATGAGATCGCGGAGACTATTGCGGGTTACCCAGCGGGTGCCGCGATAGCCATCAAGCAGTCACTGGTTGCACAGCGCGGTATTAGCAGCCCAGAAGACTTTTTCCCCAACGTTGCAAACAACGCGCTTCACACCGCAAAGATGTTAAAGGACTGATGTTTAGCTATTATACTAGAGGCAACCGTTACTGGTGTCGGACGGCTTTACCTTCCCGCGCGAAAATGATTTTTCCTGCAATATTGGTCGAAAAGTAACCCGCTTTTCTCCAGAAACCCTCCTAAAGTAAGCACCTAACCAGCTAAACTCGATGCTTTAAGAGAACAATCAAACGTAAACACTGACTTAACATCTCGCTAAACACGGTCTTATCAAAGGCTTAACAAATGTCCATTAAATTCTCCGCCCGTTACTAGATATACCGATTAGCTATCCATTTTGAGGAACCAAAACATGATCCGCTACATAGCACTGTTTTTATTAACGACCTATGCTCTGGCCGGGCAAGCATCGGTGTCAGTCGAGGATTTTTCTGATCTGAAATCCGAGCTGATGTCTTTGATAAGCCGGGTAGACGCATTGGAAGCAGAAAACAAAGCGCTGAAGGAATCTGTCGTTTTCAGCGCCTCTACTGTTGAAAAGCTCGCAACACCAGGTAAGTCTGACGGCGGGACAAAAAGTGTCAAGATCGAGGGCGACTTTCGGTATCGATACGAAAATATTGATGCGGACCAACTTGGTACCCGAGAACGCAATAGGATACGGGCCCGTGTTGCAGTGACCGCTAAACCTGCAGACCACATTGAAGTCGGTATTGGACTGGCATCGGGCAGTGAAAACGCCGTGTCTACAAACCAGACGCTAGGTAATGGAGGCAGCACCAAGGATATCAGTCTCGACCTTGCCTACTTTAAGTGGCAGGCAACGCCAGGCTTCAATGTCATTGGTGGAAAAATGAGGAATATTTTCTACAGCCCTGCAGGTCATGGGTTGATCTGGGATAGAGACTATCGCCCTGAAGGTTTCGGATTCACTTTTGAGCGCGGGAACTACTTTCTAAATACTGCCGCCAACTTTCTCGAGAGTGATAGCAAAAACAGTGACGGTACGACCGCCTATGGTTTCCAGACAGGTTACAAAGGTTCAGTTGGTAACAGTCAATTGGTGGCGGGCGTCGGTTACTTTGAAATCGATACTAAAAATCGGGAAGTCCTTGTTGGTGACTCGGATGAATTCTTCGGCAACACCTTTTCCTGTCTCGACCCTGATGCACGCACTGGATGTACGTACAATAACAACTACGAAGAGTTGGAGCTGTTTGCTCAGTTCAGCGCAACAATTAGTGAGACACCGATTTCCTTATTTATTGATCTGGTCCAAAACCAGGATGCCAGTGACCTTGATACCGCCTGGGCAGCTGGCATGAAACTGGGTAAAGCCGGCGCACCCAGAACCTGGGAGCTTAGCTACATTTACCAAAACATCGAGGCAGACGCTGTATTGGGTTTGATCACCGATTCAGACTTCGCTGGAGGCGGAACCGATTCCAAAGGACACATGTTTGAGGGCACCTGGGCAATAAACAAAAAGTGGAAAATAGGCTTCACTTTCTTCGACAATCAAAGAAGTCTGGATGTCGGCGTAGAGGAAGACTACAAGAGAATAATGCTGGACACCTCCTATAAATTCTAACAGCCGTGAACGGTGCAGCAGGTCTGGCAGGGTTGTCGATGGTCGTTTCAGAACTTGCCTACTGCACTAATTTAAATACAAAATCGCTCCCGAGCATGAGCGCCCGCGAATCCAGCGGGCAGCTTATTGATCCGGTTTTTCGTTCCCGGCGTACTTATTGTTACAATCTCTTATGACCATCTCTTTGATCGAAGTCGCCCTATTTCCCATCCCCAGCATGGTTGCATTTCCTGGCACCGTTATGCCCCTGCACGTCTTCGAGCCAAGGTATAGACAGATGGTGACAGACGCTGTGGAGCAGGATCGTATGATCGCGGTGTGCCATACAAAAAAAGAAATACGGCCTGCCAGAGATGGACAGACTATGCAGGACGCCCTCAAAAATAATCAAGCAACCTACCAACCCTTTGATGTGTTTTCAGCCGGCGCCTGCGAAATCATCGATAAGACCAATGACGGCAGAGTCTACATCCACATCTCGATGAGCAAGCGCCTGAAACTGATCCATGAAACTCAGACTCTCCCCTACAGGATCGCAGCCTGCAGTGAGCTTGAGGACGTGAGCGAGATCGTCTCTGATGACGAGTTAAAGCAACACCAAGAATCCATAACTAATTCCATCGTCGAGCTGATTGGCAGACATAATCCATCCAAACTAAGCGAGTTCGACAGTGACGAGTGGCTAGAACTTCCCCCAACCGAATTTTCCTTCAAGATTTTTCAGCTCTTGCGTTTCGAAGCTGACATCATGCAATCAATACTGGAAGAAACCAGCAAGCTTGAACGACTTAAAATGGTCGATTCCATTATCCACTCGGGGGGGACATGAGTACCTCGAGCAACATTAAAAAGCTCGGCGTCATTGGCGATGTTCACGCAGAGCATAATCGGCTCGAGGCAGCTCTGCGGTATCTGCAAGATTTGGATACAGACGCAATCGTCTGTACTGGTGACATTGTCGATGGCATTGGTTGCCCAAACGAGAGCATCAAACTACTCGATAACGCTGCAGTATTAACCGTACGAGGTAACCATGACCGATGGATACTCCAAGATAAAGCTCGACACATCGAGAACGCGCATAGCCTGAATGAGCTTTCGGAGGCGTCACTCTCGTACCTTACTTCGCTGCCAAACCAAGTGACGCTGGATACCATCCGAGGGAAGTTACTACTTTGTCATGGCGTGGCGGATGATGATCTGAGAAAAGTCTGGCCCGGAACAGAGAGAATGGGCATCGAACGCAGCCACCTGCTGGACAAAATAATCCTTGAGGGCGAGTTTCAATATCTCATTAATGGCCATATGCACTTCCGAACCCTGATTCATTTTGAGGCGCTAACCCTCATAAATGCAGGAACTCTCAGAGGAGAACATTGGCCTGGCTTTTCGGTCATTGATTTTGAAACTGAGCAAATTACCGCGTTCGAATTTTGCGACGATAAAATCAAACTAGTGAAGACGCATGACTTGGTTCAAGAAGCGCACACAATCTGGTCAAACACCCAGTCCTTTTGTGGCGAGTGGGATCCTGTGACGCTATTCTAAAGAAGCTTTTCTGATAGCTAGCCGTTGATGGTAAAGCGCCCAACGGGTTAACGCAGTTCACTAATACTAGGGGCGAAGAGCCTGAAGGATAACTAAGCACCATGAGACGAATCATCTATTTTATCGTTATTATTGTGTCGGCTGGTCCCCTCGCATACGCACAGACCAAAACCACCTTTGGGTCCGACAATGCAACACGCTGTTATCAACAAAGTAATACGCCCTTTTCTACACACGGGATTGTATTTTGTACGGACGCAATCAGACAAGACAACCTCCTACTTAGAGACCTTGCGGCTACCCATACCAATCGCGGGATCATATATGCGGCAAACGATCAACTAGATAGAGCGATGAAGGACCATAACAAGGCCGCTTCATTAGCACCTGGAATGGGCAAAATCTATGTTAATCGAGGCAACGTTTACCATCAGCTCCACGAATACGTCACAGCAATTGCAGACTACGACAGAGCCCTGAAGCTAACTAATGTGCCTCTTGATATTGTTCACTACAACAAATCATTAGCGCTCATTCGATTGAAGCGCTGGGACGACGCTCTTGTCGCTCTAGAAGCCGCTCTCGCAATAAACCCCGAATCAGCCCGCGTAAAAAAGAAACTTGACCAGCTCAACGCACCCCAAAAAAGGTCTGGCACCACTAAGATTCCTCCTGCCGATGCCCTTAATCAATGAGCTCTATTTTTTCGTCCACCTCATAACGTTGAGGCTCGTGCGTAAAAACGCCTAGAAGCATCCTGCACCGTCCAACGGCGGCAGAGATACCTTTACTTCCGAAAATATCGATTTGCTTCACATCGCAGCTCGATACGACTTTGAAATCATCACCAGTACGGTTAGAGGACGCCTTCATTTAAGCAGCCTATTTTTTTTAGCCTCATCAAAAGTGACAAAAGTATCAGCCCGAAGCTCTTTTCGTCATGACAGCTAAAAGCGCCGCGACAATACGACCATCCGCATGGTTGTATTCCACAGCCCCTTTTCCAAGCCGATCATTCAAAATGTAGCGGAATCACTCGGTGAATCTCGTGAGACTGCACTATGTTAACAAGACTAGGAAAAACTTCTCAATACCGAACCGGTAACAAATCTTCGAACGCGATATAATCGATTAATCTAAACTCGGGCTGACTCACTATGAGCGAATTCATTCAACAACGTCTTGAAATGGTGCGCCAAGAAATGGCGAAATCAAACCTAGACGCATTCATCATTCCCCACGCGGATGAATACCTGGGCGAGTACGTACCGCCACAAAACGAACGACTCCAGTGGCTCAGTGGTTTTTCAGGGTCTGCTGGAGTAGCCGTTGTGCTGAAAACGAGAGCAGCGATGTTTGTGGATGGCCGTTATACGATACAGGTCAGGCAACAGGTTCCTGAGGAGTCGTTCGAGTTTCATCATCTTATAGAGGAGCCACCCATTAGCTGGCTCACAGAGACGTTGAGGGAAAACACCAGGATAGGGGTCGACTCTCGCATGCATACGCTTTCCTGGTTTCAGGCCGCTAAAAAGACTCTCACTGAAAAAAACATTGAGTTGATTGAGCTGGGTGATAATCCGATCGACCTGCACTGGAAAGATCGGCCCGATCCAGATCACAAGTTAGCCATGTTGCTCGGCGAGGAGTACACCGGCGTCAACAGCGAAAAGAAAAGGCAGGTGATCAGTGCCGAGATACAAAAATCCGGTGCCGATATCGCTTTGATTTCGCAACTCGACTCCATCGCCTGGCTGCTCAATATTCGGGGGGGCGATGTACCAAGACTTCCAGTACTGCTTGCATTTGCAACACTAGACAGCAAAGGCGATATGGTTGTCTACACAGACCCAAGTAAGTTACCCAACGAGTTCGCCGCTCACGTCGGGAAAGGTGTCACCGTTCAGGAAGAAGATCGACTGGAAGAAACCCTTCGCCACCTGGGTAGCCAGGGGAAAAGGGTGATGGCAGACCCTGCTATGGCAAACGCCTGGTGCCAACTTAGATGCCAAAATGCAGGCGCAAGGTTGATCGCAGCCACAGACCCTGTACTTATACCAAAGGCTCAGAAGAACGAGACAGAGCTTGCTGGGATTCGTAACTGCCATGTACGCGACGGTTCCGCCGTTAGTCGCTATCTCGCATGGATTGACAGAGAGGTCGCTGGAGGAAAACTTTACAACGAGGCTGAGCTTGCAGACAAACTAGAATCATTCAGGCGAGAACTCACTGACATTCACGACCTTTCCTTCGACACAATCTCAGCTGCGGGTAAAAATGGCGCACTCTGTCATTACAATCATATGAATGGCACGCCAGCCATGCTGGAAATGAACAACCTTTACCTCGTCGACTCTGGCGGGCAGTATTCAGACGGCACCACCGATATCACTCGTACGGTGATCATTGGGGAACCGACAGCCGAACATAGGAAAATGTATACACTTGTTCTGAAAGGTCACATCGCCCTTGCTCGAGCGGTATTTCCCAGAGGCACATCGGGTGTTCAACTTGACGTCCTTGCTAGACAGTTTCTTTGGCAGGAAGGCTTGGACTACGACCACGGCACCGGGCACGGTGTTGGCGCGTTCCTAAGCGTACATGAAGGACCCCAAAGGATCACCAAATCCGGACCTCAACAGGAACTGTTACCCGGCATGGTCATCTCGAACGAACCTGGTTACTACCAGGAAGATTGCTTCGGTATCAGGTGTGAAAACCTGGTCATTGTCATCGCACGAGAAGACGACTGGCTCGCATTCGAAACAATCACCTTCGCACCGTTCGATACCAGGCTGGTTGATACTTCAATCATGAGCCAGGCCGAAATTGACTGGCTGAACGACTACCATAAGGAAGTTCACACCAAGCTGGCACCGATACTTAAGGCCGAAGACCTTCAATGGCTAAAAAAATCAACGCAGAAAGTCACCTAAAATATCCGACGGCCCACTGAATCATTCTAGAAAACCAGACACAACTCTATGCAATGCATCCCTGTGATTCTCCAGTAACAGCGAGTGCGTTCCGCTGCCGATAACCGTCATATTTTTTTCACGGGCATTGCCAAGCTGCTCAAAAATTCTTGTTGCCTGTTCCGGCGTCGTTTCCCTATCGAGTTCACCCACCACAATCTGCGTCGGCGCTAGGATTGCCATCGGCTTATACCAGGGCTCCCCTGTGCGGGCGTAATGCATGAAATCCTTAAGCACCCCCGTTGGCGCGCGCAGCAACCCGGTCTTGTTTCCAATCGGATCAACAAGTACCGCATCTGAACACCACTTGGTCACTCGCTCAGGAGGTACTACCGCATTAATTTCATCCTCGGACAACCCTATTCCCCAGCGCTTCGCCATAGACGCTGCGTCCACCGTTCGATACGCCCCTATATTTTCACTCATTGTTCGCGGCGTTGCGTCCTTCTCGACCCAGAGTGCACCACTCAACACAAGCCGACTTACTTTAGTTTTAAACAGCCCCGCATACCGACCACATATGGCGCTTCCCCAACTGTAGCCAATTAGACTGAGCTGATGTATCGACCGGTCTTTCAGAATAAAGTCTACCGCTCGATCGACCTCTGCTAAGGCATGAGCAGTATCGACAATCGGATCATTCAGGTCCGGCGCAACCGACATTTCCTTGGGACGGTCCGACTCGCCATACCCCAAGAGGTCAAGGCACCAAACATCGAACCCTTCCCCCGCCATTTTGTCCATCCACGACTCACCTTCAATCTCATAGTCGAAAGTTGATGTAGAACCGTATGTAGCACCGTGGATAAACAACACACTGTTGCCTGGCAACCGGTTATCCGCAGCATTCAAATGTTTGTTTCTCAGCAACAGGTCATAGCCGTCAGTTACACTGGCTATACGATAATCACACTTGATAATCATCTATTTCTCCCTCTCTGACTAACGTATCATGCTAGCTGCTAAATATTCCAATACTCCACAAGGGTAGTTGCATGAAAGATGTCGCAGGGAAAGTAGCCTTTATTACCGGTGGCGCCAGCGGTCTTGGTCTAGCCATGGCACGCTCATTCACAGGCGCGGGCATGAAGGTCGCGATCGCCGACGTCCAAGATGATGCGCTGGCCGCCGCTCAAAAAGAATTTTCTGAGTCTAATGCAGATGTCATCACCATAAAGGTTGATGTAACAGACCGCGATGCGCTAGAAGAGGCTGCCAAGAAAACAGAAGCGACATTTGAGAAGGTCCATGTTGTTTGCAACAACGCTGGTGTCGCCGTTAGCGGGAACATCAAGGATCATACTTATAAAGACTGGGATTGGGTCATGGGCGTTAACCTTAGCGGCGTAATCAACGGAATGCAGGTGTTTTCAAATCGCTTACTTTCACACGGCGAAGGCGGACACTTCGTCAACACTGCTTCAATGGCCGGACTTATTGGCATGCAGGGAATGAGTATCTACAACACTTCCAAGTTTGCCGTTGTGGGAATGTCAGAATCCATCGCCGAAGATCTTGCGCACTTCGGAGTGGGTGTCTCAGTATTGTGTCCGGGGTTTGTTGCAACGGGGATCTACACCTCAGAACGAAACCGACCACAACAACTCGGCGGTGCTACGGCTTCAGTGTTTGATCTGTCAAAGGATGAATTCAGGACCGAGGAAGAAATCGCCAACATGCAGCAAAGCCTCGACGGGATGCTTGAGCCCTCGTTAATCGGCGATATGGTGCTCCATGCGGTTCAGGAAAACGAATTTTGGATTCTGTCTCATCCGGAATTCAGAGATGGCACACAGGTGAGAGCGCAGGGTATCAGCGACGCATTTGATCGTTGGGCAGATTTCCGAGCAAACTACGATAAATAATTTTTCGAAGGTTTTATTAAAATGACGATTTCTCCCGAGATCTACCTGGATATGGACGGAGTCTGTGTCGATTTCATTGGTGCAGCGTTGACATCGCAGGGCTACGATGCAGATCAGATGCTCAAAGGGTGGCGGAACGATTATTCTGGGTCCCTCTATCCCGAGCCATTGATGGACAAAACCGCGACTGAATTTTTCACCCACAGTAATTTGCAGGCCTCCACGTTTTGGTCAGGCCTAATAGCTTACTCGTGGTTCGAACATCTGTACGAGGAGTTGAGTCGGCTCGGACAGGTCGTTTTTCTGACCGCTCCAACCAGCGCGCCAGGGTGCGTATCCGGTAAACTTGAATGGCTCATCGACCGCTTTGGGTCCGATTTTACGGACTTTATCTTTACCCGCCAAAAGGATCGGCTTGCACATCCCAATGCCTACCTGGTTGATGACATGCCGTTTAACATCGAGCCGTTCGTCGCCAGGAAAGGTGTCGGCGTACTATTCCCGCAAATCTGGAATGAACTTTCCCACATCGAGGATCCGGTTTCTCATGTCATCATCACGCTTGAGGCTTCCATAGGACGACAGCAATAAATTAACCCCCGGGCTGGTTCATATAGTCCTTGTAGTAGGTCATCAGACCGTCCCGAACTTTGTATAAGCCACATCCTTCTATGTCACCAGCGGGAGTTTTCGCAACCCATTGGGCCCAGGCGGTTTCACCAGCACCCGCGACCTCCCTGACGACAAAGTCCGTTTCGCGATTTTTCATTTCTTCGTTCATTTTCGCCATAAAGCCAGCAATCGCCTCCTTCCCATTGAATGTACCGAAAAAAGGATCAACCAGAATAGCGTCTTCGGCAAATAGTTCTAAGACCCTGGTGTAGTCACCTTCATCCTGAATGCGCCAAAATTGCTCAATAGTCTGTTTAGCTGTTCGTGTGGTCAAAGCTCGCTCCTGCTATTTACCTTCATTTCTGTCAGCACCTTGCCCTCACGGAGTGAAGCTACTGCGCTCATGTCACTACTGACCCCAACCGCAATGGTATCATCCCAAAAAACCGGCCGACGAAAATAGATGTCAAGCTCGGCCTGTTGCAGGCCATGACCCCATATAGCAGCCATAAGAAAGTGCACACCCTGCCCGCCTCCGATAATGGGAGCCCTGAAACCTGACTTGTTGGCTGCCTCCATCTCATAATGAATCGCGTTGCCTTCGCTGCTATAACTTTTCGTGCCACTTGGTGTTAGTTGGTGCTCACCGACTACTTTTAACATAGCAGTGTCCTGGACCACAGGGGCGGGACGCTCCCCCGCGCCTCGGCTCCCGGCTTTCAATGGGTCCGGCTTTAACGAAACCCGAGGCACAGAAACAGCCCTTTTTCCGTCACTACCCTCAAACCAAACGTCGGTTGAAATACGCCACCCCCTTGGGACTGCTTCCACAGAGACAATCCTCCCTTTTGACATCAACACCTCACCAAGTACCACCGGCCGATGCTGGACAATCCTGCTCAGCATATTGACGTTACCCTCGGCTGAAATACCGCTCGAAATCCCAACCCTGATACCGATGCCGATGAAGAACGATGGGTCAACATGATTTCCGAACAACGAGGTATCCAGGCCCTGGGAGGCCAGTTTTTCTGCCTGATATTCCTTTGTGACAATCGATTCTTCCTGGTTAAGTTCAAACCCCGCTAATGGCTCTATCCATTCACTGGACATAATGCTGCCCCCAGAAATTTTATTTACGGATAGAAAATATAACACCCCTTTTTCACATTGCCTCTAGAATAAGTAACCAGCGCTCCCTTGCTGTCCCCGGAATTGCTATCATTTACCACTCGATCGTCCCAAAAATACTAGGCCAAAATTTAGATGAATTCCATTGCAGTTGAACGCCTTTTGAAAGGCAAGATAGCCGTTGATGAATATGTGACGGTTGAAGGTTGGGTTCGCAGTAAACGGGACTCCAAAGCCGGCATCAGCTTTATTGCCGTTCATGATGGCAGCAGTTTTGACCCTATCCAAACAGTAGTTCCCGATACTCTCCCCAACTATAGCGATGTGGTGTTACAGATCACCACCGGCTGTGCAGTCCGGGTGACAGGACAGCTAGTAGAGTCTGAGGGCAAGGGACAGCAGTTCGAAATACAGACAACTGTGATCGAAGTACTTGGGTGGGTTGACGATCCTGAATCCTACCCAATCGCAAAGAAGCGGCACACGTTCGAATACCTTCGAACGGTTGCGCATCTGAGACCAAGAACAAACACGTTTGGCGCAATAACGCGCGTCAGAACAACCCTGGCAAATGCAATTCACAACTACTTTTTCGAACGGGATTTTCACTGG
>MDTF01012776.1_pt1 | contig 10882 bp, 11 predicted proteins | sample 811191 | NCBI WGS metagenome assembly MDTF01 (sample SAMN05326649, study PRJNA326480) | marine metagenome | isolation source: seawater | place: Southern Ocean | collected 2011
AAGTGTGGGTGTAATCAAAATAATCCATAAAGGTGGATGATCTGTGCTTAATGGGTTTAGAAATTTAATAGACTCACCCCAAAAGTGACTTTCTCCTCCATGACCGATAAACAAATCTTTAAACAAAAACCCAGCAAAAATTGCTCCAATTGCTAGTACCATCAAAGGTATTAGCATAACCATAGGGGACTCGTGCATTTCTTCAATTTTTAAATTTTTATTATTATATGAACCATGAAATGTTTTAAAAATTAATCTCCAGGAATAAATTGAAGTCAATAAAGCTGTTAAAACCCCCACACCAGCAGCATAATAACCTGTCGTGTTACCCCTAAGATAAGCAAACTCTATGATGGCATCTTTTGAATAAAAACCAGAAAGGAATGGGAAACCTGTAAGCGCAAGAGTTCCTACTATCATTAAAATCCAAGTATAAGGTAATTTCTTATGCACACCTCCCATGTGATTAATATTTTGTTCATCTTTAAATGAATGAATTACAGATCCTGATCCCAAGAAAAGTAGAGCTTTAAAAAATGCATGAGTAAATAAATGAAACATTGCAACGTTATAAGCACCAACACCAACAGCAAAGAACATGTAACCTAATTGGCTACACGTAGAATATGCAATAATTTTTTTTATATCCGTTTGAACTAAAGCAATAGTTGCAGCAAAGAAAGCTGTTGTCATTCCAATTATTGTAATAATATTTAAGGTAAAAGGTGAATATTCAAAAATTGGTGAACATCTAACAACTAAAAAAACACCTGCTGTAACCATAGTTGCTGCATGAATTAATGCTGATACGGGTGTTGGGCCTTCCATAGCATCTGGTAGCCAAGTGTGTAAAAAAATCTGAGCTGATTTACCCATAGCACCAATAAATAAAAGAATACAAATTAAATCAATTGCTTTGATATGTATACTTAGAAATAATAATTCTTTATCAATAATTTCTGGTACCTTCTGAAATACCTCAGAGTAATTTAAAGTTCCAAATAAATAAAAAATTAAAAAAATACCTAGAGCTAACCCAAAATCACCCACTCTATTTACTACAAAGGCCTTTATTGCTGCAGCGTTAGCTGTTTCTTTTTTAAACCAAAAACCAATTAAGAAATATGAACAAAGACCAACACCTTCCCACCCAAAAAATAATTGCAGAAAATTATCTGAGGTTACTAAGATTAACATTGCAAAGGTAAAAAGTGATAAATAAGCCATGAATCTTGGCTTATGAGGGTCATGAGACATGTAACCAATTGAATAAATATGAACTAATGAAGAAACAAGGGTAACAACAACCAACATTATTGATGACAAGGCATCTATTTTAATTGACCAGTTTACATCTAAAGTTCCTGAATTAATCCAAGTGGCAATAATAACATTATTTTCATACTGGTTTACAATAACTTGATAAAATAAAATCAAAGATAAGATAGCTGATATTGATACAAATAAACTTGTGACTATTTCACAATTTCTATCACCAATATACTTTCCAAAAAAACCTGAAGTAATTGATGCTAATAGTGGGAGAAATAATAATGCAATTTCCATATTATCCTTTTAAGCTGTTAATATCTTCAACTCTTATTGTTGATGAGTTACGATAATAAACTACAATTATTGCTAAACCAATTGCGGCTTCAGCAGCAGCAACAGTTAATATAAAGAGTGTAAAGATTTGCCCTGATATATCATTTAAAAATATAGAGAATGCTACTAAGTTAATATTAACTGCTAACAAAATAAGCTCTATACTCATTAAAATTACTATGATGTTTTTTCTATTTAAGAATATACCTACTATTCCAATAGTGAATATTATCGCTCCTAACGTGAGATAGTGACCTAAACTTATATCAATCATCCGATTTAACTCCTTTATTCTTCTCAACATCTATCAATTCAACACTATCGGCTCTTTCTCTGGATATTTGACTAAAATAACTTTGTCTTTTAACACCCAATCTTTGTCTAAAAGTAAGGACAATGGCTCCTATCATTGCAACTAATAAAATCATTCCACTTAGTTGGAAAATATGAATGTAATCAGTGTATAAAACAAAGCCAATTGCATGGGTATTGCTAATATCTTTATCAATTGTTAAAGACATGGCCGAAACTATTTCTGGTTTATATTTCCATCCACCAATAACAATTATTAATTCAAAGAAAATAATAACACTAATTATTAAACCAATTGGAATATGTTTTGAGCTCTCTCTTGCACTGAACCATTGGTTTTTTTGTTGAGCAACATTCAGCATCATAACTACAAATAAGAATAGAACAGCTACTGCACCAACATAAACAATTAACATAATCATTCCAAGAAATTCTGCACCTATCATTATAAACAAGCATGAAATGCTAATAAAATCTAAAATTAAAAAAAAAACCGAATGAACTGTATTTTTAGAAACTGTAACCATTATTGCTGAAATAATTGCTATTAATGAAAAGCTATAAAAAAAAATTGAATGAGCCAGCATATTAATTATCTATGTGTCTTATCTGCATTTATATTTGCAGCTAAAATATTTTCCCATCTGTCTCCGTTGTCTAGTAATTTTTCTTTATTATAATAAAGCTCTTCTCTTGTTTCTGTAGAAAATTCAAAATTAGGTCCTTGAACAATTGCGTCTACAGGACACGATTCCTCACAAAGGCCACAGTAAATACATTTCATCATATCAATATCATATCTAGTAGTTTTTCTACTTCCATCTGATCTTTCAGAAGATTCAATTGTAATTGCCTGAGCAGGACAAACTGCTTCACACAACTTACAAGCAATACATCTTTCCTCGCCATTAGGATATCTTCTCAAAGCATGTTCGCCTCTAAAACGAGGACTAATTTTTCCTTTTTCGAATGGGTAATTAATTGTTTTTTTATCTTTAAAGAGCTCTCTTAAGGCAATAGATAGGCCCCCTAAAAAATCTAACATAAAAATTGTTTTAAATATTCTAGATATTTTCATAATTAGTTTGTTGGTAACAAGTTAAAATAGAATAGATAGCTAGCAGTAAGAACTACCCACATTAATGACAATGGTAAAAAAATTTTCCAACCTAATCTCATCAATTGGTCATACCTATATCTTGGTACAATAGCCTTTACTAACGCAAAAAGCACAAAAAGAAATAAAATCTTAAGGATTAACCAAATAGCTCCTGGAATTAAACTAAATGGATAAATTTCAATTGGTGACAACCATCCACCTAGAAATAGAACTGATCCCATAGCACACATAAGAAGAATATTTGCATACTCACCTAACCAAAACATTGCATACATCATTCCTGAATATTCAGTTTGGTAACCCGCCACAAGTTCAGCTTCAGCCTCTGGCAGGTCAAATGGTGGACGATTAGTTTCTGCTAATGAAGATATAAAGAAGATTACAAACATCGGGAATAAAGGAATTACAAACCACATATTCTTCTGTGCCATCACAATATCATTCAAATTTAATGAACCAACACATAGAAGAACATTAATAATAATAACACCGATTGAAACTTCATAAGAAACCATTTGAGCAGCAGATCTAATGGCACCAAGGAATGGATATTTTGAGTTGGATGCCCACCCCCCCATTATAATTCCATAAACACCTAAGGAAGATATGGCAAATAAATAAAGTATACCAACATTTATATCAGCTAATACCTGTGTAGAGCTAAAGGGTATTACGGCCCATGAGATTAAGGCTAAAGTCATTGTAACAATTGGTGCCAATATAAAAATTGCTTTATTAGAACTTGAAGGAATGATGACTTCTTTAAAAATATATTTTAAAGCATCTGCTAGAGACTGAAGCAATCCAAAAGGTCCCACAACATTTGGACCTTGTCTTTTTTGAACAAAAGCCCAGATACGACGATCAAGCCAAACAATTAATGCAACAGAGACAAGAACTGGGACTAATAAAAATAAGATCTTATAAGTTTCTTGAAAAATTATATTCAGATATTCCATTATCTAACCTTCTGTACCAGTAGATTTTAAATTAATTTTAGTATTTTTACATTCAAACATTGTTTTAGATGCTCTTGCTATAACATTTGAGTAATAATAGTCTTCATTTTTAATTTGTAAAATTTCTTTTTTAAAATCTAAACCTTTAATTTCTAAAAATTCTTTAGATTTGTTTTTTTCGATATGTAAGTTTATTTGATTAAGTAAGCTGCTATCAAGTTCATCTTTATCATTGAATAGTGTTCTGTGATTCATTACCTCAGCTAATTGATTAATTATTAACCAGTCCTCTTTTGCATCTTCAGGTGGATACGATGCCTTGTAGGCTTTTTGTAATTTCCCCTCTAGATTTGTAAAGTACCCATTTTGCTCTGTATAAGCAGCACCAGGAAGTATTATATCTGCCATCTCAGCACCTTTATCTCCATGACTTCCTTGGTAGATAATAAATTCATTTTTTTTATTAAAGGTTAAATTGTCTTGACCTAATAAATATATAATTTCAAATTTATTATTTTCTAAATCTTTTAAAACTTCGTTGGTGCCATCTATTGTTTTATACAAACCTAAGTCAAAACTTCCAACAGTAGAAGCTTTATCAGAAATAATATTTAATGAATTCCATTCATTGGATATTTTATTATTTTTATTTAAATATGATTTCATTGATTCAAAAATATACTTTGCTGAATTTGATATTAATGCAGATTGTCCAAATATAATTAGTGGTTTTTTTGCTTTTTTTATTAAATTGGATATTTCATGTTTATCCTCCACAATATCTTTAATATTTTCAGTATCACCATTTAAAGCTTCATAGGGGTAGGTGAGATCTCCCACGTCATTTAAAGATATTATTTTTGTTTTATTTTGTAGGTAGGATTTTCTAATACGAGCATTTAACATAGTTGCTTCATATCTGGGGTTACTTCCAATCAATAAAATAAAATCAGCTTCCTCTATTCCATTAATTGATGAATTAAATAAATAATTTTCTCTTTTATTTGCACTTAAATACGTATGAGAATTTCTTGATTCAAGACTGGTAGATCCTAATGTTTTATTAAAAAACTCTTTAAATATATATAGAGTTTCCATGTTGGTTAAGTCACCTGTAATTCCACAAATTTTTTTTGGATCAACATTATTAAATTTAGATTTAATTATATTAAAAACTTCATCCCAGGATGCTTTTTCAAATTTGCCATTATATTTTATATATGGTGTGTCAAGACGCTGACTTAACAAACCATCACAAGCATATCTGGTCTTATCTGAAATCCATTCTTCATTAATATCTTCATTAATTCTTGGTAAAACTCTTTTTACTTCCCAACCATATGTGTCCACTCTAATATTAGAACCAACCGCATCCATTACATCAATTGTTTCAGTCTTTTTTAATTCCCATGGTCTAGCCTCAAAGACATAAGGTTTTGATGTTAAGGCTCCAACTGGGCATAGATCAACAACATTCCCTGATAGTTCAGACTGCATTGATTTTTCAAGATATGTTGTAATTTGCATATCTTCACCTCTACCAATTGCTCCTAATTCAGTAACACCAGCTACCTCTGTTGCAAATCGAATACATCTTGTGCAATGTATGCATCTAGTCATTTGAGTTTTAATCAAAGGACCCATGTTTTTCTCAGGAACTTCTCTTTTATTTTCCTTATATCTAGATTTGTCTACACCATAAAACATTGATTGATCTTGCAGATCACATTCTCCACCTTGATCACAAACTGGGCAATCTAATGGATGGTTAGCTAATAAAAATTCCATTACACCTTTTCTTGCTTTTTCGACAAATTCTGTATTAGTCTTAATGTTCATACCTTCTGCGGCAGGCATTGCACATGAGGCAACTGGTTTGGCTGATTTTTCCATTTCAACCAGACACATCCTGCAGTTTCCAGCTATTGATAATTTTTCATGATAGCAAAATCGTGGAATTTCAACACCAGCTTTTTCACAGGCTTGAAGGACTGTAAGTCCCTCTTCAACCTCAATATCAATATTATTAACTTTCAGCTTAAGCATTTTTGTTATCTAGTAAGTGTTGATCAACTAAATAGGGAATTTTTTTTTCCTTCTTGATAGTTGGGTTAAAATTATTTCTTTTTTCAATTTCTTTTCTAAAATGTCTCAACAATCCTTGTACAGGCCAAGAAGATCCTTCACCAAAAGCACAAATAGTGTGACCAGCTATTTGATTAGTAACATCACCCAGCATGTCCACTTCATCTTTCGAAGCCTCACCTTTAGCCATGCGCTCAAGCATTCTCCACATCCATCCTGAACCTTCTCGACAAGGTGTACATTGACCACAACTTTCATGTTTATAAAAACGTGCAATCCTAGCCATACATTTAATAATATCTTGATCTTTATTGATGACAACTATACCTGCAGTTCCTAGACCGCTTTTTTCTGCCATAAGAGCATCAAAATCCATTGTAAGAGTTTCACATGTTTTTTTTGGTATCAATGGCATAGAGGAGCCTCCTGGAATAACTGCTTGTAAATTTTCCCAACCACCAATAACACCACCAGCGTGAACTTCTATTAGCTCTTTTAACGGGATACTCATTTCCTCTTCAACATTACATGGATTATTAACATTTCCTGAAATACAAAAAATTTTAGTGCCTGTATTTTTGGCCTTTCCTAATGAAGCAAACCATTTACCACCTCTTCTTAATATTGTTGGGACAACTGCTATAGTTTCAACATTATTAATTATTGTTGGGCACCCATAAAGACCAATTAAAGCTGGAAAGGGTGGTTTTAATCTAGGCTGACCTTTTTTACCCTCTATACTTTCAAGTAAAGCTGTTTCTTCACCACAGATATATGCACCAGCACCATAATGAATATAAATATCTAAATCCCAACCAGTACCAGAGGCATTTTTTCCAATTAATCCTTTCTCATAAGCTTCGTCTATAGCTGATTGAAGTTTTTCACCATCAAGAAAATATTCTCCTCTAATATAAACATAACAAACGTGAGCTTGGACTGCGTATGCAGCTATTAAACAACCTTCTATTAATTTATGAGGTTCGAATCTTAGAATATCTCTATCTTTGCAAGTTCCTGGTTCAGATTCATCTCCATTAATAACTAAATAATGAGGTCTTAAACCTACTTCTTTTGGTGCAAAGGACCACTTTAAACCAGTTGGAAACCCAGCTCCTCCTCTTCCTCTAAGTTCTGAAGCTTTAACCTCACTTATTATCCAGTCTCTACCTTTTTCAACCAATTCTTTAGTGTTTGTCCAATCGCCTCTTTTTTTTGAAGACTCAGCGTCTGAACCTTTATCATTATATAAATTCTGAAATATTCTATCTTTATCTTTAAGCATTTTTTAAATCCATGAGTGTTTTTCTATTGTTTTCAGGTTCATTATTTACACGTCCTCTATATGACCCTGGCTTAGGTGTTTTACCACTTAAAACTTCATCTAAAATTTTTAAAGTTTTTTCTTTATCTAAGTCTTCGTAATAATCATCATTAATTTGCATCATTGGTGCGTTTACACAAGCACCTAAACACTCAACTTCTATCCAAGAGCAATTCTTATCTTTAGACAACTCAGATTCATTTTCTGAAATTTTTTCTTTACAAGCTTCTACGAGTTTATAAGCACCTCTAATCATACAGGGGGTTGTCGTACATACCTGTATAAAATGTTTCCCAACTGGAGCTAAATTATACATGCTATAAAATGTGGCTACTTCATAAACATTTATATAAGGCATATCTAAAAATTTTCCTATATATTTCATTGCGGATAATGGTATCCAGTTTTGATTTTGTTTTTGTGCAATATAAAGTAGAGCCATTACAGCACTTTTTTGTTTACCCTTCGGATATTTAGAAATAATTACCTCCGCAGCCTTTCGTGAGGCAGAGCTAAATTCAAAATTTTCTGGTTGATCTTTAGAGGGTCTTCTTATGCTCATCTATCAACCTCACCAAAGACTATATCTAAAGAACCTAGAACAGCAGGAACATCTGCCAACATATGTCCTTTAATCAAATAATCCATTGCTGCTAAATGTGAAAAACCTGGAGCTCTAATTTTACATTTATATGGTTTGCTAGATCCATCTGATATTAGATAAACACCAAATTCACCTTTGGGGGCTTCTACAGCTGTATATATTTCATCCTTATCTACACGGTATCCTTCTGTAAATAATTTGAAATGATGAATCAAAGCTTCCATAGATTGTTTAATATCTTTTTTAGCTGGTGGACTAATTTTTCCATCAGATGATTTAATTGGACCTTTAGTCATCTTAGCTAAACATTGCTTGATAATAAAAACACTTTCTCTCATCTCATCAATTCTACACAAATATCTATCATAACAATCACCATTTTTTCCTACTGGAATTTTAAATTCTAATTGATCGTAACAGTCATACGGTTGAGATTTTCTTAAATCCCAAGGAACACCTGAACCTCTAATCATAACACCGCTGAATGAATAATCTAACGCATCTTCTTTAGTGACAACACCAATATCAACATTTCTTTGTTTAAAAATTCTATTGTCAGTTAATAATGTTTCTAGATCATCTATAATTTTAGGAAAAGAATCACAAAATTTTGCTATATCTCCATCTAGCCCCATAGGCAGATCTTGATGAACACCACCAGCTCTAAAATAATTTGCATGTAATCTTGATCCTGACACCCGTTCATAAAATGTCATTAAAGTTTCACGTTCTTCAAAACCCCAAAGTGAAGGAGTTAAAGCACCCACATCAAGTGCTTGTGTTGTTACATTTAATATATGACTTAAAATTCTTCCTATTTCACAAAACATAACTCTTATAAATTGTGCTCTAATAGGAACGTCTATTTTCAAGATTTTTTCAATTGCTAAAGCAAAAGCGTGCTCTTGATTCATTGGAGCCACATAATCCAGCCTATCAAAGTAAGGTACGGCTTGCATATATGTTTTGTTTTCTATTAACTTTTCAGTACCTCGGTGTAATAAACCGATATGCGGATCTGCTTTTTCAACAACTTCACCATCTAATTCTAAGATTAATCTTAATACACCATGCGCTGCAGGGTGCTGGGGTCCAAAATTAAGATTCAATGTTTTAGTCTTTTTTGTCATTTTTCTGATCTGTTTGTTTTTTAATATATTTTGTTCCCTCCCATGGGCTTTCATAATCAAAATTTCTATAGTTTTGCTCTAATTTGACTGGCTCTTTGATAACTTTCTTCAGCTCTTCGCTGTATCTAACCTCTGTATGTCCAGTTAGAGGAAAGTCTTTTCTTAGAGGGTGACCTTCAAAGCCATAATCGGTAAGAATTCTTCTTAAATCTGGATGATCTTTAAATTTAACACCATACATATCAAAAACTTCTCGCTCCATCCAATTTGCTGCTGGATATATTGATGTTAGTGATGGAATTAATTCATTTTCATTAATTAAATAACTTAATATAATTCGTTGGTTAAACTCATGACTTAAAAACAAATATACAACTTTAAATCGTTGAGAGTTTTCTGGATAATCAACAACGGTAATGTCCATTAACTGTCTAAATTTTGTATTATCATTACTTTTTAAAAATAACGTTACATCAACTAAATCTTCACTTTCAATATTTATATAAAGTTGTTCATGCTTAATCTCTGATTTTTTAATCTTAGTTGTAAGTTCTGAGTTAATTTTTTTTTCAAGATCGGTTAAATTAATCATATATATTATCTTTCAAACGATCCTTTATTTCTAATTTTTTTTTGAAGTTGTAATATACCATACAGTAATGCTTCTGCAGATGGTGGGCAACCAGGAACATAAATATCAACTGGAACAATTCTATCACATCCACGAACAACAGAATAAGAGTAGTGGTAGTATCCACCACCATTAGCACAACTACCCATCGAGATTACATATCTAGGTTCGGGCATTTGATCATAAACCTTTCTAAGAGCTGGAGCCATTTTATTTGTTAAAGTTCCCGCCACAATCATTACATCGGACTGTCTAGGTGAACCTCTGGGTGCTGCTCCAAACCTTTCAAGGTCATACCTTGGCATTGCAGTCTGCATCATCTCTACTGCACAACACGCTAAACCAAAAGTCATCCAATGTAATGATCCTGCTCTTGACCAATTAATTAAATTATCTAAAGATGTAGTTATAAAACCATCTTTACTAAAATCTTCAGCGAGTTTTTTAAACTCTTCTGGTATCTGTTCATTTTTATCTATTATATTCATAATCTAAAATTCTATTCCCAATCTAAAGCACCTTTTTTCCACTCATATATAAAACCTACAGTAAGAATTCCTAAGAAAATCATCATTGAGGAGAAACCTAACAAACCAATATTTCCTAGAGAAATTGCCCATGGAAATAAAAATGCTATTTCCAAATCAAAAATTATAAAAAGAATTGCAACTAGGTAAAATCTAACATCAAATTCAATTCTAGAATCTTCAAAGGGTTCAAATCCACATTCATAAGCTGATAATTTTTCAGGATCAGGATTTTTTGGTGAAAGAATTAAATTCACCACAACAAATGCACAACTTAAACCAAAAGCTATTATTAAAAATAGAATAATTGGTAGGTAATCTTTTAAAAATTCAGAAAGCATGAAGTCTATATAGCAGTTTTTATATCATGTTGAAGTGCTCTTACGTCACAATTAGTGTCATATTCACATCAAAAATAAGAAAAGTGGCGGGAGTGAAGGGACTCGAACCCTCGACCTATCGCGTGACAGGCGATCGCTCTAACCAACTGAGCTACACCCCCACTTTTCTTATTTTGGTGGGTAGTAAAGGACTCGAACCTTTGACCCCCTCGGTGTAAACGAGATGCTCTACCAGCTGAGCTAA
>MDTF01004913.1_pt1 | contig 10879 bp, 8 predicted proteins | sample 811191 | NCBI WGS metagenome assembly MDTF01 (sample SAMN05326649, study PRJNA326480) | marine metagenome | isolation source: seawater | place: Southern Ocean | collected 2011
CCATCTCACCGTGTTCTGTTTGCTGATCAATAAGATCAAACTTAAATTCTATTCCATCAAGGATGCATTCTCTTTTGCCTGAGACAAAACTTTACCTTGCGGGCTGCTGCCTGCGCGCAGGTCGGTCTCGCAGATGGGCATAAGCCGTCTCTCCGTGCATTGCTAGCTTAACTAAAAGATTGGTCTTAAAGTCTGATGCATGCCGGTAGGTTTAAATCTAAATCCCGCCATAGCAAAACCGCGCGTACTTTATCCCAGCAATAGCCCTATTACAAGAACATTACTGCCTTATCAATCGTGCACTCACAATGTCAGAACCCAATAGCTGAGTACTTCGATAGACATTGATGTCGATCCCTCCACGACGAAGATAATTCATCCCTACCAAGAGTTCGGTTGGCTTGCAGTGAATCATGATATCCCGGTAGATTCTCTCAGCGCACTCTTCGTGATAGCCCTGATGAGATCTAAAGCTGCACAGGTAACGAAGTAACGATTCTTTCGGTATCTGCAAACCTGTATATTGAATCGACACGCTGGCCCAATCAGGCTGCCCTGTCACAGGGCAGTTGGATTTAAACAAGTCTGAATAAAGCTCTTCATCAAACACTAAAGCGCCGTTGCAACTCAATAGCTGGTCGTTTGGAACGATATCGATAATTTCTATATCGGCTTGGTCGATGCACACACCCGAAGGCGCATTCTCTGTCTGCCTAATCGTTCTCCTTAACGGCGTGACTAATACCTTTACTTCAGACTTGGTTACTTGAGACAAGTCCCTGCAAATCACATCGATAACTTTTTCTACGGTATCAAAGCGTTCCTGATTAAATGAGTTTAAATACAACTTAAGAGATTTCGATTCGACGATGTTTTCAGATTCGCAGTTGACGAAGAATTCAGCAATGGCTACTTCCGGCTTACCTTTTGACGTCAACCAGGAAAGCTCATAAGCCTGCCAGTGATCCAGTCCGTACATACGGATTTTCTTATCGATATCGAGAAGCGAACGTGCTGGCCAACGTGGAATTGGATATAAAACTTCCGGACTGTATGTTTCCGGGTAACTCGTCTCACCGCCCAAAGGGTTTTCAATGGTCATTATTTGCTATCCCAGTCTCAACTTCTCAATCCTCGACCATTTCTTAACAACCAAATACAGGCTGTGAATAAGACGGCTATGAGTACGCTTAAAATAATAAAGGCCCAATAAACATCGACATCAGAACTACCTAAAATGCCATATCGAAAGGTATTTACCATATAGAATATTGGGTTAAGCCCAGACACAGTTTGCCAAAAAGGCGGTAGCAGCTGAATAGAATAGAAAACCCCACCAAGATAAATCAACGGGGTCAAAACGAAGGTCGGTATAATAGAAATATCGTCAAAACTATTTGCAAAAATAGCGTTAATAAATCCGGCCATCGAAAACACAGTCGACGTTAATAGAATTACAGAAAGCGTAATCAAGGGGCTCTCTATGGTAAGCCCCCCAAACAGAATCGCCACAGCTGTCACAATGCCGCCAACTGCCAATCCTCTGGCCATGCCGCCAACGATAAACCCCAGTAAGATAATATAATTTGGAACCGGAGAAACTAACAACTCTTCAATACTTCGCTGAAACTTATGACTAAAAAAACTCGACACAACATTAGAGTATGAATTTTGAATAACCGACATCATAATAAGACCAGGCACTATAAAATCCATATAGTCATAGCCGCCCATATTGCCAATGCGCCGCCCTACCAAATTGCCAAAAATAACAAAATACAGACCTATGGTGATAACCGGAGGCACCAAGGTCTGCAGCCAGATTCTTGAAAACCGCCTGACTTCCTTTATGACTATTGTCTCAAATGCTATGTATTTATGATTAGAAAACATGGCGGTTTTACTCATTGGTTTTGACTCAGCTTTGAGATAAAAAGCTGTTCTAAACGATTCGATTTATTTCGCATAGCCAGCACTTTGACATCCAAGGCTTCCATAATTTTGAATACTGAATTCAACTGAACCCCGGCTGTGATCGTCACTTCAATGCAATGCTCGTCTACCGGCTGATAAGTAACTCCAGTAAGCTCATACTCTGTGCCTGCTATTTGTTCGAACTTACCGGTTAGATCATTGCTGGTATCGATTATGTAAACTTGCGAATCCAGCTCACTTAGTAACTGCTTCATGCTGGTATTTTCAACTATCCGGCCCTTATCGATAATAGCGATGTTCCGACAAAGCTGCTCGGCCTCCTCGAGATAGTGCGTCGTCAAAATTATTGTAGTGCCGCTTTCATTAATCTCTGTTAGAAATTCCCACATTGATCTGCGCAGTTCAATATCCACCCCTGCAGTTGGTTCATCCAGAATAAGCAACCTAGGCTCATGAATCAGCGCCCGAGCAATCATCAACCTGCGCTTCATACCCCCGGAAAGCGACCTTGACTGGTCATTTCTTTTTTCCCAAAGCCCTAGTTTCCGAAGATACTTCTCGCATCGTTTATTGGCTAAAGCTCGTGGAAGCCCGTAATACCCAGCTTGAGTTAGGACAATATCTTTCACCCGCTCGAACTGGCTGAAATTAACCTCTTGAGGAACAACCCCAAAATCTAATTTTGTTTCAAAAATATGGGTGTCAACGTTACGACCGAACACCTCAACCGAACCTCCCGTCTTGTTGACTAAAGTCGAAATGACACCGATGGTCGTAGATTTGCCGGCACCATTTGGTCCTAAAAGTGCGAAAAAGTCTCCCTGCTCTACTTCCAGAGATATTCCTTTGAGCGCCTCAAAGCCATTAGCATAGGTTTTACGTAATTCTGTTATCGCTATTGCTACAGTCATAAATGCTATCTAGGTTGAGAAAAGCGTGAGTATGTCTTTTACGCATTGCTCGTGCAAATCTGACGAGGCCAATGTCGAAATTACGGGCAAAAAAAAGCCCGGCTTGAGCCGAGCTTTTTAAATTGGCGTCCCCAAGGGGTTTCGAACCCCTGTTGCCTGGATGAAAACCAGGTGTCCTAGGCCTCTAGACGATGGGGACATAGAAGCTAGCCTTGCGGCGTTTTCGAGAGCGGGGGATTCTAAGAAGCTTGGCCTTCTCAGTCAAGAGTTAACTGGTATTTTTTCAATGAAATACTACACTTTTTAACAGGAATCCCTTTTTTGAGCTAAATAATGACAATTTCACACTTAATTTCGATAAGCACCGGTGCAGCAAATGATATTTAGCCCTAGCATTTTTGGGATTATGATTGCGGCAGCCGTCACTATGATTTTTTTTGGCTATGTAAGTAAAGGTCATGAACGCCGCGCAGCAGCAAAAACTAACAAAATTGCCAGACTAAAGGTGAGAGCGCGCAAACTCGATAGCATAATCGTCGGATTGCCAGCTGCATACCTGCCGAAAACACTCAAAGTACTCATTTACACACGAATTGTTGATAGCCTTACACAAATGCACACCCTCTCTGGGAACCACAGCATTAATCGGCAAATAGAAAGTGTTCGTCAAACCTTAGGGACGCTTGTTGATCTCGAACCAAATTCAGCGCCGGCGCCAGCGCGTCAAAAGTCAAGTGCACGGCTCAAGGAATACAAACACCTCCTCAAAGATCTCTACAATTTGATTCTTGAATTTCACTCAGAAGGCACTTTGCCTAAGAATACCACCCACACCAATCTAGAGATTATTAAGTCACTAATGTTAAAAGTAACCTTGGATACGTACAGGACAGCAGCTAACGCCGCCTCGGCAGATAACAACGCCGGCTTGGCCCACCATTACAACTCAATGGCTTTGAACCGCCTAGACCAAGATCAAGCGATTTCGGGTTTTGATGAGGAAATACATTATTTTAAGGAACAAATTTCATTGTTAGATCAGAGGATGCGAGAATCTATTGCCCTTTTGGATAAACAAGACGGGTTAAAAGATGCGGCACTAGCCGAGTGGAAAGCACATGAATCAGCAGGCAACGATTGGAAGAAAAAACGGTTTTAATCTATGCCTAACGGTAAAAGGATTCTTTTATTAGAAACAAAATGTAGTAAAAAATGTTTATCGATCTGTAAAACGCAGACCTTATGCTAGCACTCAGCTGTATTATCGCTTACCTCAGCCTGCAGGAATCGCAGTGTTTGTTTTGCATAGTTATCAGCTGCGAACAGCGTGCAACCGCCCTGAGCGCTCGATCCCCCTGATGGCAAATGAAAATAACTTAGACCTTCGGTCTCTAGAAATTGATAGCGTCTACGTGCCCACCCCAACCAGAACGATAAACTTGATGAGAAAAGCCCGCTTTTTTGAAGCCTGTTGATCTCGAATCGCTTTTGTCACCTCGTCGCTTACGCCTCAATTAAATCGAGACCAGAAGCTAAGAGCTTGCCGAATTTAGAGAAAACCAAGACCGGTTCTGATCGCAGCCGCCAACAATTGGCTCTATATCCCTTGCTAGGCGCCTACCATTAGCGCTGCGTAGAATTGCGACAGCGCCTCAATCCGATAAACGCGAACCGTCAACTGCTCGACACAACGTAACTTGAGCTCTACCGGACTGCAGCGATAGCTGAATTAATGAACAACAAGATACGTGAAGGCAAATTCTCTCTCGGACAGCTAAAGATGCTGGCTGATGAAGTTATAGCGAAGCTCGATATGCCTTACCGCACGCTTGATTATTCTGAGCTTCGGTTGCTTCGTAAAAGCGACATCAAACGCATGCTACTGGTTTGGACAAAACCAGCGATCCAGAAGCGTCCGAGGAAATATCATAGCCAGCGCCGGCAAGAATTCTGCCACCGCTACGGCAGATCTTAACTGTGCATTCAGCGAATAAGACCCGCAACAAATCCTTAATCTGCGCTAACGCTAGTTTTGGCTCGTGAAAAGCACCCTGTTTCGACCAAAAAGGTCTATAAAGTGGCGTCCTAAGCACTTTTCAATCTTGACCGATCTTTTTCTCTATGACATCCTGATGACCTGCCGATAACCTTTGCATCGCAAAGTAACCGGCTGGATTTATTGCAGAGTTGTGGTCTGTTACCGACACTGATAGTTGCTAAAAGCGGGTCGTAGCCCGCGAGATTAAGTGTATCCCACTCAATAATACGACAGCACCATAAAATCAAACATGACTAACAAAACATCGAAGCCGACTGAAAGACGTTGCTAGAGACCAGCATGAGCATAGATCAAAAACTTATCGAAGAAGGCACCGCGCAGTTAACAAGCGAAATTGAAGTGCTTGAAGCTTGGTTAAGAGAGTTAGAGATGCTCAAGGGTAATGACATAGAGACAGTAGCGGCTAGAAAATCTTATAACGATATGCTGCGAAGTCGTCGGGAAATGCTCAGCAGCTTGGATCAACAGTCTACATTACAAACTGCTTCGCCCGAGTAGGCACTCAATACGGCACCCTAACAAATCAAGTTTCCACTAACCCACATTCTATTTGTAATCACTCTTGCCCAACAAAAACTTATTTGGCCCCCACAAGACCAATTTAGCCCTCAACCCCTAAAACAGAATTATTGTCCCTATGCTGACTGAAATCCAAGCCAACACCATGCTTTCTTTGCAAGCAAGCATGAATTTTAAAATCGATCCAGACTGGGTAGAAGCTCAATACCCTTATCTACTCGCAGTGGTGATTGAAGGCGCGGAAGCCATCGAGCATCACGGCTGGAAATGGTGGAAAAAACAGCACAAAGACTTGCCCCAACTACAGATGGAACTGATCGATATTTGGCACTTTATGCTGTCAGAAATCTTGCTTAGAAATGATGCCGATGAGGGCAAGGCCGTCGTGTCTTTAAATCAGGCTATAGCGGAGTCGAAGCATCTTCAGACTCTTCATTTTGACGGGCAAGACTACACCCTAAAAGAGCTCGGACTTTTGCAGCAAATTGAATTACTAATCGCTTTGGCTGGTGCAAGACGAGTCGAAGTTGGGTTATTTTCGTCGATTATGGGATTGTGCGAGTTAGATTGGAACAGCTTGTTCTCTCAATACGTTGGTAAAAATGTACTCAACGTTTTTCGACAGGACCACGGTTACAAACAAGGCACTTATTTAAAGCAGTGGAACGGGCAGGAAGATAACGAGCACCTTGTCGAAATATTGGCCCAGCTTGATCCTGAGGTCGAAAGCTATAAAGAACAACTCTACGACCAACTTGAGTCCAGATATCCGGGTGAGGCCACCTAGGCGGCCTCAAACATCACCTGAATTTTCTGAATACAAACCATCTCAACCGTTATTTGTAGTAAGCATTCTCAGTGACAGTATGGTCGGTCACATCTCGAACTTCCCTAAGCTGTGGTATTTGCTCTAAGAGGGTTTTCTCTACCCCGTTTTTAAGAGTCATATCAACCATCCCGCAGCCCTGGCAGCCACCACCAAATCGTAGTACCGCAATGTCCTCTTCAAACAACTCTTCCAAAGTAACATTGCCACCGTGGGCGGCTAAACCTGGATTAATTTCATTATAAAGAATGTAATTAACACGGTCTTCAAGAGGACTATCATCGGATATTTTAGGTAGACGTGAATTTGGCGCCTTAATGGTTAGTTGGCCGCCCATTGTATCTTTCGCATAATCCACAACAGCCTCCTCTAGGTAAGGAATGCTCGGTTTGTCAATGTATGCGTGTAAGCTCGGGTACTCCTTCAACTCATCCCCAGCCTGTTCCTCGCCTGGCCTACAGAATGAGATGCAAGTCTCTGCTCTAGGGGTACCAGCATCAAGAATGAAAACACGCACAGCCATGCCCTCACATTCCTGTTTTTTAAGAAGCTCTGTTAAGTACTCTTGGGCTGAATCTGTAATGATAACCATAATAGATCTCGAGAATATTTTTAGACCTTGTAATGATACTGCAAGCGAAGGGAAACTTAAATACTTGAGTGCTTTACTGGGTTATTATTGTGATTAGTCATGAACAGTCACAATCATGTCTAAATGCCCCTTCTTTTGCTAGAATATCCCGCTATTTTTACTCACCGAAATTAGGCTAGCCAATGTCACGCGCTGCAACTCAGAAAAAACTTCACGATGCTCTAAATCAACGAATCCTTTTGCTGGACGGCGCAATGGGGACGATGATTCAAAATAAAAAGCTTACCGAAGCTGATTTTAGGTCTGAACGCTTTAAAGACTATGAGAGAGACATTGCAGGCAATAATGATTTGCTCACCCTAACTCAGCCGCAGGTCATAAAAGATATTCATTTAGCTTATTTATTAGCCGGCTCTGACATCGTTGAAACCAATACATTTAACAGCACAAGAAGCTCACAGTCCGATTATGGCCTGGAAGAACTTAGCTACGAGCTAAATTTTGCAGCAGCCCAGTTAGCGCGACAAGCCTGTGACGAAATAAATCTGCAAACACCAGATAAACCTCGATTTGTAGCCGGTGTTCTCGGGCCAACGAGTAAAACAACGTCCCTTTCACCGGATGTTAACGATCCCGCATTTCGTAATGTTAGCTATGACGAATTAGTCGACGATTATAAAAACTCAATAAGGGGATTAGTCGAGGGCGGCGTAGACATTCTTTTAATCGAAACCGCTTTTGACACACTCAATGCCAAAGCCGCTATTTTTGCTGTTCAAGATTGTTTTACCGAGTTAGGCGAAACTTTGCCTTTAATGATATCGGGAACCATAACCGACGCCAGTGGGCGCACCTTGTCAGGCCAAACCGTCGAAGCCTTCTATCACTCTGTAGCCCATGCCAAGCCGCTATCAGTAGGTTTTAACTGCGCATTAGGCGCTGACCAGCTGCGGCCTCATATTGCCGAGATTTCCGCCTTGGCAGACTCACTTATTTCTACACACCCCAACGCCGGGCTACCAAATGAGTTTGGCGAGTATGATCAAAGCCCAGAAGAAATGGCTGTAATCGTCGGGGAATTTGCTGCTAGCGGCTTCGTCAACATACTAGGCGGCTGCTGTGGCACCACGCCAGCTCACATAGTTAAGTTAGCAGAAGCTGTCAGTAACGTTAGCCCACGCAAACTCCCTAAAAACGACTCTGCCTGCCACCTTAGCGGCCTTGAAGCCTTCAATATCACAGGAGAGTCACTGTTTGTGAACGTTGGCGAGCGAACAAATGTGACTGGCTCGGCAAAGTTTGCACGCCTGATCATCGACGATGACTTAGAAGAAGCTTTGGAAGTCGCAAAACAGCAAGTTGCAGCCGGCGCACAAATAATAGACATCAACATGGATGAAGGCATGCTTGATTCTGAAGCTGCTATGGAAAAATATCTTAAACTTGTCGCTTCAGAGCCAGAGATTAGTCGGGTTCCGATCATGATCGATTCATCCAAATGGGAGATCATAGAAACCGGATTAAAATGTGTTCAAGGTAAGGCTATTGTCAACTCAATTAGCTTAAAAGAAGGCGAAGAAGAATTTCTGGAGCGAGCAAAACTTTGTCAGCGTTACGGCGCGGCAGTAGTTGTTATGGCTTTTGATGAGTCAGGACAAGCAGACACGCTTAACCGAAAAAACACAATCTGTAAACGTAGCTACGACCTCTTGTTAGAGAAGTTGGATTTTTGCCCTACCGATATAATCTTTGACCCTAATGTGTTCGCTATAGCTACCGGTATTGAGGAACACAATAACTATGCTGTCGACTTTATTGAAAGCTGCAAATACATCAAAGCAAATCTGCCAGGGGCTTTAATTTCTGGCGGCATCAGTAATGTTTCGTTTTCATTTCGAGGCAACAATTTAGTTCGTGAAGCCATTCACTCTGTTTTCTTGTATCACGCAATCAAAGCTGGATTAACAATGGGAATCGTTAATGCCGGTCAACTCGCGGTATATGATGATATTCCTGCAGATTTGAAGAAGGTGGTTGAGGCTGTAGTCCTAAACACAGACCCTGAGGGCACAGAAGCGCTAATGCTTGTCGCGCAGTCGTATAGTGGCAGCAAAGGTATGCAGGTCGTAGAGGACTTAGCCTGGCGTGAAAGAAACGTTGAAGACAGGCTTAGCTATGCCTTAGTAAAGGGTATAACTAAATTTATTGAAGAGGACACTGAAGCTGCACGACAACTTTTACCAAAACCTATAAAGGTGATTGAAGGGCCACTCATGCGCGGCATGGATGAGGTTGGAGATCTCTTTGGAGCTGGCAAAATGTTTTTGCCACAGGTGGTAAAAAGTGCCCGTGTAATGAAACAAGCAGTGGCCTATTTATTGCCCTTTATTGAAGCCGAAAAAGACGGTGGAAAAATCACCACCAAAGGCAAAATTTTGCTCGCCACTGTAAAAGGTGATGTTCATGATATCGGGAAAAATATTGTAGGCGTTGTTCTCGGCTGCAACAATTACGACGTTATCGATTTAGGCGTTATGGTGCCAGCTGCACGTATTTTGGAAGTCGCTAAAAAAGAAAATGTAGATATTATTGGCCTTAGCGGTTTAATCACACCATCGCTAGATGAAATGGTTCATGTCGCCAGTGAGATGCAGCGCCTAGATTTCCATGTGCCGCTACTCATAGGTGGCGCCACCACATCAAAAGCACATACTGCCGTCAAGATAGAAGAGCACTACAAAAATGATAGCACTATATACGTGCCAGATGCGTCTCGTAGCGTAACGGTAGTAAGCAACCTTCTTAACCCCGAGACAAAGAGCGACTACTGCGCAAATGTAGAAGAAGAATATGTTACTGTTCGCTTGAGAACTGCCAACCGAGCCAAGAAGCGTAAGCTATTGAGCTTCGTAAAAGCGAATGCTAATCGACCTAACTTGGATTGGAATTCTTATAAACCAACACAGCCGAAGTTTACTGGCACCAAAGTGTTTGAAAATTTCCCTCTCGAAACGCTGAGAAAGTACATAGACTGGACTCCATTTTTTATTACTTGGAGCTTGGCGGGTAAATACCCAGCAATTCTTCAGGATGAAAGAGTGGGCGCAGCAGCTCGTGATTTGTTTAGCGACGCACAAGAAATGCTAAATGAGATCATCGAGAAAAATTTACTTACAGCAAAAGCGGTGATTGGTTTTTGGCCGGCTAATAGAGTCGGAGACAACGACGTTGAGCTCTTTGCGGATAAAGGCAATAGTGAATCTACAGAGGCCTTTCATTTCTTGCGGCAGCAAATGCCAAAAGAGCCAGATCTTTCAAATCTGTCTTTGGCGGACTACATTGCGCCAGCGGGGGTTGAAGACTACATCGGTGGATTTGCCGTGACAGCAGGTATCGGTGCTGGCGCACTTTCTGCGAAATATGAGAAGGAAAACAACGACTACGCCTCACTTATGGTCAAAGCCCTTGCAGACAGACTAGCAGAGGCATTTGCAGAGCATATGCACTTACTCGTCAGAAAAGAATTTTGGGGCTACGCCCCAGATGAAGAGCTAGCCAACCAAGAGCTGATTACAGAGAAGTATCAAGGCATTCGCCCTGCCCCTGGTTATCCCGCTTGTCCCGATCACTCCGAAAAGGAGACGTTGTTCAAGCTGCTAAATGCCAATGAAGAAATTGGCATAGAGTTAACAGAAAGTTTCGCAATGATGCCAGCAGCGAGCGTCAGTGGATTTTATTTCTCGCACCCAGACATCAAGTATTTCCCAGTGGGTAAAATTTCAGAAGATCAAGTTGCAGATCTTGCCCAACGAAAAGGAAGACCGTTAGAAGAAGTGAGTAAACTATTGAACCCTAACCTTGCCTGACTTTTATGTTTGATAGAGTGCATAATCATCAAACATAAACTCTGATGTCAGTCGCAATAAGCTGAGAGATACCTGTATGTATCAGTACGATAGTTATGACCACAAAATGCTTGAGGACCGAATTAACCAATTTCGCGACCAAACTAACCGGTATTTATCAGGAAGTTTGAG
>MDTF01012167.1_pt1 | contig 10879 bp, 8 predicted proteins | sample 811191 | NCBI WGS metagenome assembly MDTF01 (sample SAMN05326649, study PRJNA326480) | marine metagenome | isolation source: seawater | place: Southern Ocean | collected 2011
AAAGTATCTTTTAACGATATGGTTGTAAAAGGATGCGCCATGGCTTTACAAAAGCACCCACAAGTGAATACTTCTTGGACGGAAAATAACACAATTTACCACAGCCATATACATGTAGGAGTAGCCGTTGCTGTAGATGATGGTTTGCTCGTTCCAGTTGTAAAACACACTAATAATTTAAGTTTAACTCAAATTGGTTCGACTGTTAGAGACTTGGCTGGAAAAGCAAGAAACAAGAAAATAAGCCCCGCAGAAATGCAAGGCAGTACTTTTACTGTATCTAACTTAGGAATGTTTGGTATCGATAATTTCACATCTATTATCAATCAACCAAACTCAGCTATTTTATCTGTAGGTGCAATTGTTGAAAAACCTATTGTTAAAAACGGACAAATTGTTGTTGGAAACACGATGAAATTGACTTTAACTTGCGATCACAGAACTGTAGATGGCGCCGTTGGAGCTCAATTCTTACAAACGCTAAAAACGTTTATAGAGAATCCTGTTACCATGCTAGCTTAAAGTTGAAAAAAATACAAAAATTAAAAAGCTCGCAAATTGCGAGCTTTTTTTATATTTAGATGTAATGACAAATTTAGAAGAAAAACTTAAAAATCCCGTTTGGTACTCATTAAATGAAACGCACAATCCGTTTCTGATAGACTATGACGGAGTTCAGTTTTACCATCCAGATATCTGTATTTTTGGTGCATTTTTTAGTGATACAAAAACAGCAAAAGCATTAACTGAATACGCTAAAATAGCAGATAAATTCTTTTTGGTTTCCGAAAATCAAATACCAATTATAGATACAACTACAGTAATTTTAGAAAAAAAAATTGACGGATGTCAAATGGTTTTGGAAAAATTAGTTGAACTAGAAATAAAAGAAAACATTGTTTTATTAACAAAGGATTATATTGATGAAATTCATGATTTAATCTGGTTGGTAATGCCTGGATTCTATAAAAAAAGAGGCTTTGAAATGGGGAAATACTATGGTATTTTTAAAGATAAAAAACTCGTCTCTATCACTGGCCAGAGAATGCAAACAGATGATTTTGTAGAAGTTAGCGGAGTTGTTACACACCCTAACTATACGAGGAGAGGCTATGCAAAACAATTAGTTGCGCACACCACTAAAGAGATCTTAAAAGAAAACAAGTTACCTATTTTGCATACAAATAAAGGAAATACTGCAATTCCTTTGTATGAAAAACTCGGATACAAATTCACAAGAGATATGAACTGGTGGCTATTTAATAAGAAGTAAAAACCGGATGCTATGCCCTCGCATAAAAAAAAGCCCTGAGAAACTCTCAAAGCTTTTTTATAGCATCACTAAAGCCTATTGAATTACATTTTTGTAGTAGCTGTTTTTGTTCTAATTGTCATCGCCATTCCATTGGCATTTATAGACGTCTCTATATGTGCTATTTCCTGAATACCTGTTTTTACATCTACAATTACTTCTCCTTGTATTTCGCCTGTACCAGCGCCAGAAACAGTGCCAGTAACCTCTATAAATACCTTCTCATTTTCAATTTTTGAGACCGTATATGCACTTTTAACCTGCATGCCTTGGGCATTGGTCTCCGCTTTCCAAGAAGAACCAACAGTCACTTTTTCTTTCGGAAACTTCATGCCTACTTCCGCTTGTTTGGTAAATTGATCCATTGACGGTGTTGGTGGCTCCACATTGGTTTCTAGCACTTTACCCTCTGTAGATATTTTAGAAAAAATAGTAACTAACAACATTGGATCGAACTGCTGCTTCATCATTTTACCCATTTCATCTAAATCTGTTGCTTCTTTTGAAGAGTCAAAACTCACAATTTTACCAGCTTGAAGCATGTTCATTTTTATAGACTTAATCTTTGATTGCGTGCTATAAACCGAACCCTCTTTGCCTGTTACAGTCATATCCATCTCAATATTCATGTCAATGCCACCTTGAGCCCCCATCATTTGAGATACCTCTTGCTCCACTAATAAAACATCTCCTATTTTATAATTTACTCTTAATAAGACTGCATCTTGAGCAAGCGTATTGAAAGTGGCTGCAAACACAAATAAAAGTAGTAATTTTCTCATTTTTCTGGTTTTAAATTCTTAATTATTAAAGTACTAAACTACTGCTTTATTAGAATAAAAACATAAAATAATATCACAAAAAAGCGCTCGAAAAATTCGAACGCTTTTTATTACTTTAAATCTAGTTTTACTAGAAATCTTGCTGTATGTCCCAAGATTCTAAAATCTCTTTTAAGGTTTTAATAAACAATCCTCCTAAAGCACCGTTAACCACTCTGTGGTCATAAGAATGAGAAACAAACATCTTCTGTCTAATTCCTATAAAATCTCCTTCAGGGGTCTCTATAACTGCAGGCATTTTTCGAATTGCACCTAGCGCTAAAATGGCAACCTGTGGTTGGTTAATGATTGGAGTCCCCATTACAGAGCCAAAGCCACCAACGTTTGTTACAGTGTAAGTTCCATCTTGAATTTCATCTGGTTTTAACTGATTGTTTCTTGCCCTTCCTGCCAAATCATTTACAGCTTTAGTCATGCCCACCAAATTCAATTGATCTGCATTTTTAATTACGGGTACAATAAGATTTCCATCAGGTAAAGCAGCAGCCATTCCTAAATTAATATTTTTCTTTTTAATGATTGTATCGCCATCGATCGCAATATTAATCATTGGATATTTTTTAATTGTTGCCGCAACTGCATGCATTAAAATTGGCGTAAAAGTTAATTTCTCTCCTTCTCTTTTAAAGAAGGCATCTTTCACTTTTGTTCTCCATTTTACAATATTGGTTACATCTATTTCTATGAAAGATTGCACATGTGCTGCCGTTTGAACGGAATTCACCATATGCTTAGAAATTAATTTCCCCATTCTAGACATTTCGATTATTTCGTCTTCTCCGTTTACGGAAATTGGAGTAACTTTTTGTACTTCTTTCTGAGCTGCTTTTTGAGCTGCTTTTTGAGCTGGCTTTGACACCTTTTCTGCAACCTCTTTTATTGCAGCTGGTTTTGGAACAGGAATTCCATTTTCAAGGTATAATAAAATATCTTCTTTGGTTACCCTACCATCTTTACCAGAACCAGATATTGTTTCTAATTGTTCCATAGAAACCCCTTCTGTTTTTGCTATATTTCTTACTAGTGGAGAATAAAATTTACCAGAATCTGAATTTTTAGAAATTGGTGTTGATACAACCTCTGCGGCCTTTTCGATTGTTTTTTCAACTGCTTCAATTTGAGATTCCTCATCGAAACCTGAAATGTGCGCTTGTTCATCTTCAGAACCCTCGGCTTCAATTTCTATAATTGCAATGGTCTCTCCAACGGCTACTACGTCGTCTTGTTGATATAGAATTTCTACCAGAGTTCCTTCTACCTCCGAAGGCACCTCAGAATCTACTTTATCTGTTGCAATTTCTACCACAGCTTCGTCTAATTCAATGGTATCTCCAACCTCCTTTAACCAAGAAGTTATGGTTGCTTCTGCAACACTTTCTCCCATTTTAGGTAATTTCAATTCAAATCTTGCCATTTCTATCTGATTTTACAGAACGCAAAAGTACAAAAAAGTGCTGACTGATTCCTATTTTTTAATATTAAAAATAACATTGAAAACAATAACCTTTAAATTATTCATAAAATAAAAAGCTAAAAACAGATTATTTTGATAAATAATTCAATTTTTAGCTTAAATATTATTGATTTGTTAACAAATAACTAAATCCACTCTCTCGGTTTTGCCAAAATAGTAAGCAACCTTTCTTCTTCTGAACCTTTTTCAGGATAATGATTGTATTTCCACTGCACAGTTGGCGGTAGACTCATTAAGATACTTTCTATTCTCCCGTTTGTTTTTAAACCGAATAACGTACCCCTATCATGCACCAAATTGAATTCTACATAGCGTCCACGTCTTACTTCTTGCCAGTCTTTTTGTGCTCTAGTATATTTAATATGTTTTCTTTTCTCAACAATAGGAACATAACTTTCTAAGAAGCTATTGCCTATTTCAGTTACAAAATTGAATCTATCTTGAATGGAATATTCAGCTGTTTCTTTTTGATAATCAAAGAACAATCCTCCAATTCCACGTCCTTCATTTCTATGGGAGTTCCAGAAGTAGTCATCACATGTTTTTTTAAACTTCGGATAAAATTCTGAATTATGTTGATCGCAGGCAGTTTTACAAACCGTATGAAAATGTGTTGCATCTTCATCAAATAAATAATACGGAGTTAAATCTTGACCTCCACCGAACCACTGCGTAACAATATCTCCCGCTTCATCATACATTTCAAAATAGCGCCAATTTGCGTGCACAGTGGGCACAAAAGGATTTGTTGGATGTAAGACTAAACTCAACCCACAAGCAAAGAAGTTTCCTTCTTTTACTTTAAACTGGTTTCTTAAAGCCTCTGGTAATTCTCCATGAACTGCGGAAATATTTACACCTCCTTTTTCAAAAACACCCCCATTTTCAATTACACGCGTGCGGCCACCTCCACCTTCTTCTCTTTCCCAAATATCTTCCTCAAATTTTGAAAGTCCATCGACCGCTTCTATTTTAGAAGTAATTTGATCTTGTAAGTTTTCTATGTATGCGTAAAATTTATTTTTCATGCTATTTGTTGGCAAAAATTTGCGTTCCCGATTGCAGTGACATCCTTTTATGAGGTTCCGAATAAAAGATACAACGCAAAGCGCGAACTTTTGGTAACGTCCAAAATTTAAACTTTGTACTCCTTTACTGCATCCACAAATGCTTTTGCATTTTCTACAGGAATATTTGGTAAAATTCCGTGACCAAGGTTTACAATATATCTATCTTTCCCAAATTCGTTAATCATTTGGTGTACCATTTTTTTAATTTCTGCCGGTGGTGACAATAATCTTGAAGGATCAAAATTACCTTGCAAGGTAATTTTACCTCCTGACAGATAGCGTGCATTTCTAGCAGAACACGTCCAATCTACACCCAAAGCAGCTGCACCTGATTTTGCCATATCACCTAGGGCAAACCAACATCCTTTTCCGAAAGCGATCACCTGAGTTTCGTCTTTTAAAGCATCGATAATTTGCTGGATATATTGCCAAGAAAATTCTTGATAATCTACCGGGGACAGCATTCCGCCCCAAGAGTCAAAAATCTGAACTGCATTTACGCCCGCTGCAACTTTTGCTTTTAAATATGCGATTGTGGTATCTGTAATTTTTTGTAATAAAGAGTGTGCCATCACGGGATTTGTAAAACACAACTCTTTTGCTTTGTCAAAATTCTTAGAACCTTGACCTTGTACACAATAGCACATAATAGTCCAAGGGGAACCTGCAAAACCAATTAATGGAATGTCATCGTTTAGCTTCTCCTTAGTTGCCTTTATCGCTTCCATTACATATCCTAAAGAATCATGAACATCAGGAACGACTACACGGTCTAAATCTTTCTGTGTGCGAATTGGATTTGGTAGATAAGGGCCAAAATCTGGTTTCATTTGCACTTCAATATTCATTGCTTGCGGAATTACCAAAATATCTGAAAATAAGATAGCTGCGTCCATTCCGTATCTTCGGATCGGTTGTACGGTAATTTCTGACGCTAACTCTGGCGTTTGACAGCGCGTAAAGAAATCATATTTCTTTTTTATTACCTGAAACTCTGGTAAATATCTTCCTGCTTGACGCATCATCCAAACGGGCGGTCTGTCTACAGTTTCTCCTTTTAATGCTCTTAAAAATAAATCGTTTTTTATCATCTTGTGTATTTAAACGCTAAATTCGCAAAGGTTTTTCACAAAGTGCGCAAAGGTTCTTTGAACCTCAGAGGTTTTGAAAATCTATGAGGTCTTATACTTTAAATTTATATTTTAGAAACTGCCAACATTGCTTTGTCAACCGCTACTGCTATTTTTTTAATATCTCTGTTTGAAATTGCAGATGACAAAAACCAAGCTTCGAATTGACTTGGTGGCAAAAACACACCGTTTTTTATCATCTCCCAGAAGAAAATTGCAAACTTTTTAGTGTCGGAAGTTTGTGCTTCCTCAAAATTGGTAACTTTCCCTTTTGTAAAAAAAGGATTCATCATAGAACCAAAACGATTTACCACTAAATCTACCTCGTATTTTTTTGCAGTTTCTAATAAAATTTTTTCTAAAGTAGCAGCAGTTTCATTAAACTGTTTATATGGATTCTGTCTCTTCAATTCTGTTAATGTAGAGATTCCTCCTGCCATTGCTATTGGGTTCCCACTTAAGGTTCCCGCTTGATACATGCCACCTAAAGGCGCCACTTCTTGCATAATTTCATTTCTGGCTCCATACGCTCCTACTGGGAAACCTCCTCCAATCACTTTCCCTAAACAGGTAATGTCCGCCTCAACTCCTAATAATTCTTGAGCTCCACCAAACTTAGAGCGGAAACCTGTCATTACTTCATCGGCAATTAACAAGGCTCCTTTACTTTTTAAATATTCTTTTAATTCTATTAAAAATTTATTCTGCGGAATTACGACTCCCATATTACCACAGATAGGCTCTATAATTACACCTGCAATATCATCATGCTCTTCAAAGTGTGCTTTCACACTTTCCAAATCATTATAAGTAGCTATTAAGGTGTTTTTTACTGCGCCTTCAGGAACTCCTTTAGATCCAGGTAAACTTAATGTTGCCAAACCAGAACCTGCTGCGACTAATAAAGAGTCTTGATGCCCGTGGTAACAACCTGCAAATTTTATAATTTTATCTTTCCCTGTATAAGATCTTGCCAAACGAACTCCGCTTATTACTGCTTCTGTTCCTGAGTTTACAAAACGAACTTTATCCATTCCAGGAAAAGCATCACAAACTATTTTTGCTAGTATAATTTCATTTTCTGTTGATGCACCAAAAGAGTATCCACTTCTTAGGGCTTTTGCAACACCTCTCCGTACTTTCCTGTGACGATGACCCAAAATCATGGGTCCGTAGGAAAGTACTAAATCTATGTACTCATTTCCATCAACATCCGTAATTTTACTACCGTGTCCTTTTTTAATAAACAACGGATTCCCTCCAACAGATGTAAATGCTCTTACAGGAGAATTTACAGCTCCTACAAGATGTACCAATCCTTCTTTATATAGTTCTTCTGATTTCTTGAATTTCATTTTTTAAACTTTTGCAAATTCACTTTTTTACGATCAACTAAAAGCCAATAGTTAAAAGCGAACTCCTATTTATTTAATACTCTTGCTGCTTCTTTGGCAAAATAAGTGATAATAATATCTGCTCCTGCTCTTTTCATAGAGAGTAAGCTTTCCATCATTACTTTTTCACCATCTATCCAACCTTTTTCTGCAGCGGCTTTTACCATTGCATATTCTCCACTTACATTGTAACATGCAATCGGTCTGTCGAAATTATTCTTTAAGTCCCTAATAATATCTAAATAAGACAATGCCGGTTTTATCATTAAAATATCGGCTCCTTCTTGATCGTCAAAAGTCGCCTCACGCAATGCTTCATCTCTATTTGAAGAATCCATTTGATAGGTTTTTCTGTCTCCAAAGCTCGGAGTCGAACCTGCAGCTTCTCTAAAAGGACCGTAAAAAGCAGATGCGTATTTTACAGCATACGCCATAATTGGCAAGTTTGCAAATCCTGTGTTATCTAAAGATTGACGCACCATGTCTATCGTTCCATCCATCATCCCTGAGGGCGCAACCATATCTGCTCCTGCTTTCGCATGAGAAATTACTTGTTTTGAAATATTTACTAATGTAGCGTCGTTGTCAACATCATTATCATGTATAATTCCGCAATGTCCATGAGAAGTATACTCGCAGAAGCAAACATCTGTAATTACATATAAGGATGGGTAATTTTTTTTGATAAAACGAATTGCTTGCTGCATGATTCCATTATCATTCCAAGTTTCTGTTCCTTCGTCATCTTTGTTTGATGGAATTCCAAATAATAAAACTGCAGGTATATTTAAAGAAACAACCTCATCTAATTCTTTAGAAATTCGATCTAATGAAAAACGTTTAATTCCTGGCATTGAAACAATTTCTGTTTCTATGTTTTCTCCTTCTTCTATAAAGAGAGGATATACAAAGTCGTCTACCGAAAGTCTCGTTTCTTTTACTAATCTTCTAATTCCTTCTGATTTTCTTAGTCTTCTTGTTCTAAACATAATAAGTTCTTGTTTCCTAGGAGGAGCGTACTATAGAAATAGTACAGATTTGTAATTCATTTTTAAAATAAAATCTCAATTTCTACAAGAATAACGAGTATGCTATTTGCTTAATTATTTTTCTATTCAAATAAAAATAATATGCGCTATTTTGAATAATAGGTATTTACCAATTCTAAAACACTCTCTACATCTGGCATGTTTGCTACTTCCACTCTATCAAAATGTTTTCTTGCCTCTACGGCTGTTGTTTCTCCAATGCAAAAGGCAACTTTATCTGTTGTATTTTCTTCTAAATAACTTTCTATTCCTGACGGGCTATAGAATAAAACTCCAGAAACGGCTGCATCAATTTTTATTGGATTTAACATTGTTTTATAAGCTTCCACTTCATTTACTACAACACTATTCGATTGCAAATAGGCTGGTAAAGCATCTAATCTTAGATCGCTACAGAAATAAGAAACGGCTTTAATTTCTGTTTCTTTTGAAATATATTCTGCTAATTTTAAAGCGTTTTTAGCTACATGCGCAACTTTACCGATTCTATTTTCAATTAGTTTTTTGGTTCTTCTACCAACACAAAAAATATTCTTAAACTTAATTTCGTCTTTAGTGAAAGAGTTTAAAATAGCTTCTACTCCATTCTGGCTTGTAATTACCACATTCTCGTGCTGCCGCTTCATCACTTTTGCAGGAATCCTATTGAAACGCATTTTAATGAAATCGCTGTCACTTATACCTATCGCTTCTGACAGTGTTTCTTTTTGAAGTTCTGAAAGTTTTTTTGTAGAGTATACAGAAGCTACTTTTACGGCATCTTCTTCATCTTCTCTCATCAACTCTTTTCCTCCTCTATTAATTACATAATCTGCACAATCTTTCGCCAAAAACTTATGACTTCCAAATTTTGCAGTTTTTGCAACTCTAATTTTTTTAGTTCCATCTTTTTTTAATAAAACAGCCTTAAAATTCACTTCATCTGTTCTTGCATCCACATAAGCTAAGGCGCCAATTGGAGCCGTACAACCTCCTTCTAGCAATCTTAGAAACTCCCGCTCTACCCCGACACAAACTTTCGTTTCGTAATGGTTTAACTGCTCACAAGCATCTAAAGTAAAATCATCTTTTTCTAAAGCAGCTATCATGATTGCACCTTGAGCTGGCGCAGGAAGCATCCATGGAAGATCTACCGTATCTTCAGGTGTAATTCCAAGCCTCTCTAATCCTGCAGCGGCAAAAACAGCTCCATTCCAAGTTTCGCTGTTTTCTAATTTCTCGAGACGCGTAAGTACGTTTCCCCTTAATCCTGTTACTTTGTGCGTTGGATATCTATTTAACCACATTGCTCTTCTTCGCAAACTTCCTGTAGCAATTAATCCTTCTTGTTCTCCAAAAAATTCTTCTGTCCCTTTTAAGACTAAAACATCGTTATAGTTTCCGCGTTTTAAGACAGCCGCCTGTACAATTCCTTCAGGTAAAGACGTTGGTACATCTTTTAGAGAATGTACTGCAATATCAATTTTACCCTCCAACAAAGCAATGTCTAAACTTTTGGTGAAAATTCCGGTAATCCCCATTTCATACAAAGGTTTATCTAGCACAATATCTCCTGCAGATTTTATAGGGACTAAGACAGATTCATACCCTAATTCTGTCAATTCTTTGCGTACTTTATTCGCCTGCCAAAGTGCTAATTTACTTTCGCGAGTACCTATTCTTATTATTTTTTGCATGGAATTTTAATTATGATTGAAACACTTTCTGAATAACTTCTATACTTTCTGAAACAGAAGTTTCTTCATCTTTTAAATGTTTTACAAACTGTGTGGTAATTTTCTGAATGAAACGTGCCGTTAATATTTCTGCTTGACTTTCATCAAAATTGCTAATTTTCTTTTTCTGAAAGCTAATTTCATCTTTCTTTATAACTTCTAAAGACTCTTTTAATGCAGCAATTGCTGGTGTAAATCTTCGGTGATTTAACCAGTTGTTGAATTCTTTTTTGTGTGATTCTATAATTTGTTCTGCAAACGGAATTTCTTTTTGACGAACCGCTAGGGTTTCATCGGTAATTTTGGAAAGTTCGTCCACGTTTACTAGAGAAACACCGTTAAAATCTGACACCTCTTTTGCCACATTTTCTGGCATCGATAAGTCTAAAATTAAAATTTCTTTTGTAGTTGAAATATGTTGTTTCGTAATTGTTGGTTTGTCTGCACCTGTAGAAACAATTAACACATCTGCTTTCGAAACTTCATCGCTTAAATTTTCAATAACAGCTTTGCGAATGGAAGCGTGTTCTTTCAAAAACTGAGTGGCCTTTTCTTCTGTTCTATTGATTAAGCAAACCTGCTTGTTCTGAGTATATTCTGCTAAATTCTTGCAGGTATGTTTTCCCATTTTACCCAAACCAAAAACTAATATATTTTTTGAGTTGTAATCTGGTAAATTTTTAATGATGTATTGAACAGCCGCATAAGAAACTGAGGTAGTTCCTGAGCTTAACTTTGTTTCATTCTTAACTCTCTTACTTGCCTGAAGCACAGAGTTTATTAATCTTTCTGAATATGCGTTTGTAGTGCTTTGAGATTTTGCTAATTTAAAGGCATGTCTTAATTGACCAACAATTTCATAATCTCCTAAAATCTGACTTTCTAAACCTGTG
>MDTF01005591.1_pt1 | contig 10877 bp, 10 predicted proteins | sample 811191 | NCBI WGS metagenome assembly MDTF01 (sample SAMN05326649, study PRJNA326480) | marine metagenome | isolation source: seawater | place: Southern Ocean | collected 2011
CTACTGAATTAGCTTCTTGAATTTCTTCAGGGGTTCTTCTTTTAATAAAAATAGGTTTTCCTCTCCATAAAACTGTAATTGATTTTCCAGGGTCAACCTGACTTATATCAACTTCTGTTGTTGCTAATGCTTTGACGGACTCGTCTGGATTCATTTGATCAATTAATGGCCAGATCGTTGCTCCTAGACCAACGGCTCCTAAAGTATAACTAGCTGTAAAAAGAAAATCTCTTCTATTTTTTTTATTTTCTTGCTTGCTCATAATTCTATATTTATTATTAAAAAATTATTAATTAAAACTAATTCTACAGCTTTGCTAGGGTCAGAATGACACATAAAAAAACTAATAATGATAAATATAGTACTATATAAGCCAGATATACCTCAAAATACTGCTGCTATTGTAAGGTTGTCAGCCTGTCTAAGTCTTAAACTTCATATAATTGAGCCATGTGGATTTAATTTGGACGACTCAAGATTTAAAAGAGTAGCAATGGACTATGCAAAATTAAGTCCAATAACAAGATATTCGGAATTTGAAGATTTTAAAAAAAAAAACAATAAATCAAGAATAATTTTACTCACTACAAAAGCTAGAAAATTTTATTATGAATTTGAATTTAAAACTAACGACTTTCTATTATTTGGCAGAGAAAGTGCTGGAGTTCCTGAGGAAATTCATAATTCAACTAGTGACTCTCTTAAAGTTCCCTTGAGCAAAGATGCAAGATCACTTAATGTGGCTATGACAGTTGCGGTAGTTGCGTCTGAAGCTTTAAGACAAAATAATTTTTTTATATGAAAAATTTTATAGAAATAAAAAAAACACTCGCTAATAATTGGTTTAAATTTTTACAAGAAAAAATTGTTGATGAGTTCCAACTACTTGAAAAAAAATTTAGTAAAAAAAAAAGTAAAAAATTTACTAAAAGAGAGTGGAATAAAAAAAATAAAAAAGAAGGTGGTGGAATTTCTTATTTGTTAGAAGGTGGAGAGTTATTTGATAAAGTGGGAGTAAATCGCTCAACTGTCTCTGGAATATTTGAAAAAAAATTTCGTTCGAAAATTTTAGGCGCAGGGAACAACGGAAAATATTGGGCTACCGGAGTTTCAGTTGTAGCACACATGAAAAATCCGAAAATACCTGCGGTACATTTTAACACTAGATTTATCGTTACTTCAAAAGAATGGTTTGGTGGAGGTATGGATGCAACTCCAACTTTTGATGACGCAAAAGAAAAGAAAAAAATTTATAAAAAACTAGAAGAAGTTTGTTTCAAAAATAAGAAAAATTATTATAAATATAAAAAATGGTGTGATGATTACTTTTATCTTCCTCACAGAAAAGAACCACGAGGACTAGGGGGAATTTTTTTTGACTACGAAACTAAAGATTGGGATCAAAACTTTAAATTTATTCAAGATCTTGGAATTACATTTATAGATATTACAAAGGAAATCATTTTGAATAAAATAAAAATAAAATGGAATGCTAAAGATAAAGAAAAACAATTATACAAAAGAGGAAGATATGTTGAATTTAACCTTTTGTATGATAGAGGTACAAAGTTTGGATTAAACTCTGGTGGAAACGCAGAATCTATTTTAATGTCATTACCACCTCAAGCAAAATGGAAATAAATGGATAAAGAGCCTATAACAGTTCAAGGTCTTGAAAGTTTAAAGTTAGAACTTGACCAATTAAAAAATGTTAAAAGACCAAAAATAGTTGCAGCTATTGCTGAAGCTCGATCCCATGGTGATCTTAAAGAAAATGCTGAGTACCACGCGGCTAAAGAACAGCAGGCTCAAATGGAGAGTCGTGTTATAGAAATTAACGATATTATTGCAAGAGCAAATGTAATCGATGTAACTAAGATTGAAAACAATGGAAACATAATTTTTGGATCAACGGTTACGGTGCAAGATTTAGAATTAAATAAAAAAAAAACTTATAAGATTGTAGGAAAGGATGAGGCTGATATCTCTAAAAACTTAATTTACTTCAAATCACCTTTAGGTAAGGCACTAATTGGTAAAACTTTAAATGAAATGGTTGTAGTTGAAACACCGTCAGGCGAAAAAACTTTTGAGATTCTAGATATTCAATACACCTAGTTTTTTATCTTTTCTATAATTGATTTAGCTTCTGCGGCGCTTAGCTCAAAATCTTTTTGTATCCATTCTTTCTCAAGTTCTTTAAGCGCATATCCAATTTTTTTTCCATCCGTAATACCTTGGTTGATTAAATACTGACCTTTGAATGGAAATTTTGGTAGTTCAATTTTATCTATTTGCTTAATATTTTTTTCTAATAAATTTTTAGTGAAATTTTTTTCTGCGCAAAAAATAAAATATATTAAATTTTTAATGTTATTTTTTCCAAATCTATAAATATTTTTTTTAAGATCTTTTTTTAATAAGTTTTTATTTTTTTTATAATCAATATAATTATTAGATATTAAATTAAGTTCTTTTTTTAGTTTATTTGAAACTTTATATTTGTGACAAAAATACTCATGATTATCTTTATCATCAACCAATAAAGCAGGAAAAAGAAAATCGGGAATTTGCTGTATTGTATTGTTGTTTATTAAATTTATCAATTTATCCAATCTTTCTAAATATTTAAACTCAGGAAAAATTAATATAAAAATATTTTTAATATCTTTATTGTCTAAAAGAACATTGAGATTTTTTAAACTAAAAATTTTGTAAAGCTCATTAAGTATCCTCTCTTTAGATAAGTGCTTTACTCCGTTTAAATTTATTTTGACCGCTTTAATTATATCTGAGTCTGAGACTGTACTATTATAATGAATTGAAAATCTTATAAATCTAATTATTCTTAGATAGTCTTCTTCAATTCTTTTTGAAGATTCTCCAATAAATTTTATTTTTTTTTCTTTTAAATCATTAATTCCATTTTGTGGGTCGAAAAGTTTTCCTTTCGAATCCATGTATATGGAATTAATAGTAAAATCTCTTCTACCAGAGTCTTGCTGCCAATCATCGGTATACTCAACCTCAGCATGCCTTCCGTCAGTTTCGATATCTTTTCGTAAGGTGGTAATTTCAAATTTATTTGAATTAATTGTAATCGTAATAGAGCCATGTTCTAACCCAGTATCTATTGTTTTAAATTCTGTATTCTTAAATTTTTCTTTTAATTCTTCTGGTGAAAATATTGTGGCAATGTCAATATCGTCAATCGCTTCATTATTTAAAAATTTTCTAACACAACCTCCAACAAACATGGCTACTTGAGTTTTTTTTTCTTTTCCTTTTTCAATAACTTTAAAAAGTTTTTTTATTTCTTTTGATTTGTAAAAGGGGAAAAAAAAATTTTTAACCTTTGAAATAAAAGATATATTATTTGATAATTTTTTCATTTATTTGGCTGGGGCACTAGGATTCGAACCTAGGATGGCGGTATCAAAAACCGCTGCCTTGCCGCTTGGCTATGCCCCAATTTATTCCCGAATTATCTACCTTATTTAGCATAATGTTGGAAAAAGACTTAACTAAAAAATTAATATAATTCCTATCATTCGGCTCTTTGCTAATTTGACCATTGTTTTTAAGGTTTTTAAAGCAAATTTAACCCGGTATGTTTTTCCACAATTTGATAAGTTTACTAAATAAAATTTAATTAATTAAAAAATGAAAAATATAGGTTTTAAGTTCGAAAATACTTACGTTAGATTGCCTGAAATCTTAACTAAAAAACTAAGTCCTGTACCAGTTAAAAAACCTAAATTAATTATTTTTAATAATGACTTGGCAAATGAAATAGGACTTAATGTTAGTTCTGTGACTAATAATGATTTGGAAGATTTATTTTCTGGAAATAAATTACCAGATGGTTCTGAGCCAATAGCACAGGCGTATTGCGGTCATCAATTTGGTCACTTTGTAATGTTGGGAGATGGTCGAGCGATTGTCCTAGGAGAACATTTAACACCATCTGGAAAACGTATCGATATTCAATTTAAAGGCTCAGGTAGAACGCCTTACTCTAGAACTGGCGATGGGCGTGCAACTTTGGGACCAATGCTTCGAGAATATTTAATTAGTGAAGCAATGCATTATTTAAAAATACCAACAACTAGAAGTTTGGCTGTTGTATCAACGGGAGAAATAGTTCAAAGAGAAACAGCATTACCAGGAGCTGTATTAACTAGGGTTGCTTCTTCACATATAAGAATTGGTACATTTCAATATCTAATAGCTAGACAAGATATTCAATCATTAAAAAAATTAGTGAATTATACAATCCGAAGACACTATCCAGAAATTAATGACTCACAAAATCAAGCACTTGAACTTTTTAAAATTGTAATAAAAAAACAAGCCTATTTAATTTCTGAGTGGATGAGAGTTTCGTTTATTCACGGGGTAATGAATACAGACAATGTGACTATTTCCGGAGAAACGATTGATTACGGACCATGTGCTTTTATGGAATATTATGATCCGAAAACTGTCTTTAGTTCAATTGATAGTCATGGTCGATATGCTTTTGGAAATCAGCCCAGTATTACTGAATGGAATTTAGCTAGATTTGCTGAGACACTATTACCTTTATTCGATAAAGATGAAAAAAAAGCAATCACTATCGCGGAACAAGAGATTAGTGGATTTAAAAATATCTTTAAAAGATACTTTACTAAGATGATGAAAAGAAAATTAGGTTTAATTACCGATGATTCTGATGATGAAGTAATTATGAATGATCTTTTTCAACTTATGTACAAAAACCAAGCTGATTATACAAATACTTTTATTTATTTAATGAATAAATCAGTTTCTCAGGAAAAATTAATTAAAGATAAAGATTTCATTGAGTGGGAGAATAAATGGAATTCTCGGCTATCTAAAAATCAAGATACTAAGAAAGCAAAAGAATTAATGGCACAAAATAACCCAATTATAATTCCACGCAATCATTTAGTAGAAAGCGCTTTATCGAAGGCCGAAGAGGGAGATTTGACATCATTTAATAAACTTTTATCTATTTTAAAAAACCCCTACCAAGATTTAAATCAATTAAATGATTTTAAACAACCAGCACCATATTCTGAAAAAGGTTATCAAACATTTTGTGGAACTTAATCGTGTTATTAAAAGACTAATTCTTTAAACGTTTTTTAGAACAATATTTAATTTTGTTCAACTTAAGTTTTTTTTTCTGCTTAAAATTATACTTACTATTTTTCATTTTTTTAAAATAAAAATTACTTTTTCATGATCAAGTATTTTTTACTAAAGTGCAGAAATAGTTAGGAAATTTTTTTTTAACATTCGTCAAAGCAAAATTCGCATATTTTTTATTGATAAATAATCCAAAACATGCAGACCCCGACCCTGTCATACGTGAAAACATACAATTTTTTTGATTTCTTATTTCAACTAAAAGTTTTCTAATTTTAGGGTATTTGTTTTCAACTATTGTTTGAAGATCATTATTTTGATTTTTTAAGAATTCTAAATATTCATGATTAGAAGTTATTTTAGAAAAACTTATTGGAAAACTATATTTCTTTACTTTAGAATATATTTTTTTAGTTGAGCATTTAAAGTTGGGATAAACTAAGGTAAAAAAAAAAATTTTTTTTGAATTTAATTGCACGACGTTTTTTAAATTTTTTTGAATTGAATTTTTAAAAAAAAATAATCTAAAATCTGAACCTATTATTTTCTCAAAAACTTGAATAAGTTTTTGGTTAAATCTTCCTTTTAAAAAGTAATCAATTAAAAAAAAAGCGTTACTAGTCCCGCCTCCCAATCCTGAAAATACGGGGATTTTTTTATTTATTGTTATTTTGTATCTATGCTTTTTATATATCAATTTATTCTTTCTTAGCAAATCTAGAGCTTTGATTATTGAGTTATCTTTTTTATAAATATCTTTTTTGAATCTACCGATAAAATTGATTTGGTCTTTATTTTTATTTATCTTTTGTATTTTAATTTCATCATATAAGTTAATTAAAACTGTATTTGATTGTATGTTATGAAGATTTTTTTTATTTTTTTTTAAAACCTTAAGAAATAAATTTATTTTAGAAAATGATTTGATCATTTTTTAATTTAGCTTTTTAAACCAAACAATAACTTTTTTTTGATTTCTTCCTTCAATTTATCTTCGGTTTTTTTTAATTTAAGAACGTAACTCCAATAATATCTTGCTTGAAGGCCTTGCTTGTTCATCCATAGCGTGTCTGCGTAGTGATCGTTTACAACGGGATCAGATGCCATGTGCTGCACAGCTAATTCAAGATAATTTTTAGCTTCTTTAAATCTTTTTAACTTAAATAATGCCCAGCCAAGAGAATCTATAATGTATCCATCGTTGGGTTTAAGATTGTTAGCTTTACGCAACATGTTTAAAGCTTTTTCAACATTTTTTCCTTTTTCAATCCACGAATAAGCTAAATAATTAATTATGTAAGCATCATTTGGAGACGCCTGCAATGAGCTTAGTAAATCTACTTCGGCTTTATCCCATTGATCCGTTCGTTCATATGCCACCCCACGCCCATCTAATGACTGAGCATATAAATTATGATTTTTATCAATTAAGTTTAGTAGCTCGGAATAGTATCTAATAGATTCTTTGTAGTTTTCATTATTTTTTAAAAAATCTGCAAAATCAAATGTTTCGTAAATAGTTGGAGATTTAATTTTTTCATATTTATATTTTAAATATTTAATGGCTTTTTTTTTATTGCCTTGTTTGATTAGTATGAATGCAATTTGTTTATTAGCATGCCAACTATAAACTGAACCCTGTTTTTGTATCTCCATATAAAGTTCTTTTGCTTTTTCAAATTCTTCAATATTATAAAAATTTTCCGCATATAAAGTGAGATATGATTGAAAATTAGGATTTAAATAATTTACAAGATTTAAATAAAAATTTGATGCTACGTAATTTTTTTGAGCAGCCAAAGCATTTGCTACTACATACAACATTTCTGCAATTACTTGGCTAGGGTCAGTACAATTAAACTGGTTACTAATCTTTCTGCCTTCTTTTATGTCAGTATTTAATTGGTTTAAAATTAAATTTTTTGGATATTTTTTTAATGACGCTTGTAAAATATTTTTTGCTTCCTCCTTGTTGGTGTTATTCTTGTTTAGTAAATAATTAACATAGAAAAAAATATATCTAGATAAATCTATACTTGGGTTAGAGGTAAGTTCTCTAAAAATGTTTCCAGTTTTTTCTGAGTCAAAATAACAATGGACAAAAGCTTGTTGAATTTTTTTTAAGTTTTCAAAATTTCTGGGTATATTTTCTAAAAGGTTCAATCCTGCCTCAAGACTTGATCTGTTTTTAATGTTAATCCAACTACCTAGTGAAGAGGAGACTAAATTTTGAATTGTGCCTGGCTGACTTTTGTCAGTTAACCGATCAATATAATAGGAAGACTTCTCATGATCATTATTTTTTAAATAATAAACAACACTAATTAAATTACTCTCGAAATTATCTATTTTATAATCTTCAAGTTTTTTTGAATAATTTTTTGCTTCTCTAAATTTTTTTAAAGTAATTAAAGAATATTGAAAATACTGGGAGTAAGTATAATGACTTTGTTCTAAATTATTTAAATCTTTTAAATAGTAATATGAGTCTTGATACTGGTTGTCATTTATAGCTACTATTCCAGAAAAATAATTTGTAATATCATTTTTATTAAGGAATATATCAATATCTTTTGCACCAGCTAAGTTTTGTGTGTTTAAAAATAATAAAAGATAGATTATTAGCTTGAATTGTACTTTTAGGTTTTTCATAATTATAAAATAATGATTAAAAAAATTAATACCAAATTAATCAAGTTAATTAAATATTATAGTCTTATTAATCACAACCTAATATACGGAAATGAAGCTATAAATCGTTACAAAAATAATAGTAATTTATCGATAAAAAGCCCTAAAAGAAAAGAGTTACAGGAGCTCAAAGAAACAATTTTAAACATTAAAAATTGTGAATTAAAAAAAAACTCGAACAATATTGTTTTTTCCGATGGAAATCCTAATGCCAAAATCATGATTGTTGGAGAAGGACCAGGTGCTAATGAAGACTTGGAGGGAGTGCCTTTTGTTGGTAAAACTGGTGAGCTTTTAGATAAAATGTTATTATCAATCAATCTAGATAGAAATAACGTTTATATCACTAACGTAGTAAATTATAGGCCTCCTGAAAATAGAAGTCCAAATGAAGAAGAGGTTACACGTTATCTGCCCTACTTAACTAGGCATATAGAAATTATAAATCCTAAGATATTAATATTGTTAGGAGGTACAGCATTAAATACCGTCATAGATGGCGACCAAATAATATCTGATGTTAGGGGCAAATGGATTGAAAAAAAAATAGGTAAATGTAGCACCTCTGTGATTGTTTCATTTCATCCAGCTTTTTTGATGAGACAACCAAATCAAAAAGCCATGTCATGGATAGACCTAAAAATGATTAGAAAAAAAATTTCAGATTTAAAAATTAAAATTGAAAAATAATATCATTACTGCTGGAGTAGATGAGGTTGGTAGAGGCTGTTTGGCCGGACCCGTTGTTTCTGCGGCTGTTATACTTAATGATAAAATTGATTTAAAATCTATAAAAGATTCTAAAAAAATTAATTTCAAAAATAGATTAAAAGTTGCTCAATATATTAAAGAAAATTCTCACTATGCGGTTGGCGTAGCTTCTGTTGATGAGATATTTAATATTAATATTTTACAAGCTTCACTACTCTCAATGAAAAGGGCCATTGATAAACTTCCAAAGAAACCTGGATTAATTTTAATAGATGGTCCTTTTGCACCAGATGGAATAAAAAATTATAAAACAATAATTAAAGGTGATGAAAAAATTAAATGTATTAGTGCGGCTTCAATAATTGCAAAAACATATAGAGATTTGCTTATGATTAAATTATCTAAAAAATTTGCTCACTATGCTTGGGAAAGAAATTTTGGCTATGGGACTAAAGCACATATGAAAGGTTTAGAAAAATTTGGTATTACGTCTCATCATCGAAAAGGATTCAAGCCAGTACACAAGATGTTGTTAAAATAAAAACACAAACCACAAGACACTGCTAGTTTTAATTAAAAACGTTTGACCTAAGATTCAATTTCAAGTTGAATCAAATAATGTTAAATTTATCTAACACAATTGTAAACGGTAATTCATTAGAAATTTTAAAAAAAATTCCAGATAAAACTTTTGATTTAGTTTTTGCAGACCCTCCTTACAATATGCAGATTGGTGAAACTTTAAAAAGACCTGATGATAGCAAAGTAAACGGTGTGAATGATAAATGGGATCAATTTAAAAGTTTTGAACATTATGATAATTTTTGTAAAGCTTGGTTGATCGAGTGTAAAAGAATATTAAAAGACAATGGTAGTATTTGGGTTATGGGCTCCTATCACAATATTTTTCGTTTAGGCTATCACTTACAAAATTTAGATTATTGGTTGTTAAATGATGTTGTTTGGAGAAAAAATAATCCAATGCCTAATTTTAGAGGAACAAGATTCACGAACGCCCATGAGACTTTAATATGGGCTTCTAAAAATAAAAAATCTAAATATACTTTTAACTATCAATCATTAAAATGTTTAAATGACGATTTACAGATGCGATCAGATTGGATGCTGCCTATTTGTAGTGGAAAGGAAAGACTAAAAAAAAATGGAAAGAAAGTTCATTCTACTCAAAAACCTGAATCACTTTTATATAGAATAATTTTGGCCACTACGAATAAAGGAGATTCTGTTTTTGATCCTTTTCTTGGAACTGGAACTACAGCGGTAGTTGCAAAAAAACTGGGAAGAAAATATTTTGGTATTGAAAATGATAAAAGATATTTCTTAGCAGCTCAGAAAAGATTAGAGGAAGTAATAGAAATTGAAGACAACTATTTAGATACTATTCAAAATAATAAATCTAAACCAAGAATTCCTTTTGGATCATTAATTGAAATGGGAATCTTAGCTCCGGGCATGACCTTGTTTGATCATAAGAAAAAGTACAGTGCCAAAATTATGGCTGATGGAAGTATTAAATATAAAGAAAATGAGGGCTCCATTCATAAAGTTGCGGCAAAGATATTAGGTGCGGAAAGTTGTAATGGCTGGACCTATTGGCATTATAACATGGAAGGTTCCATGAAACCTATTGATAATTTAAGACAAAATTATTTATTAAAAACTCTACCTAAGTAAATATCAATAAATTTTTTATTCTTCATTGCTCTTTTTAAAATTATTTTTCTAAACCAGATAAACACTCTATTTTTTAAATGAAAGGCAAAATAATTAAATTTTGATCTTTTAATAATGACTTCTGAACGCCTAGCTCTATTTACAAAATATTCTTTTGTTTTTTCAATACTATTACTTTGAATAATTTTAGATAATTCCATACTAGCCTCAATAGATTGTGATGCACCTTGTGCCATTGTTGGGGGAAATGCGTAAAACGCATCACCTAAATAAAAAATATTTTTAGATTTCGAGATTTCCGCTCTTTGAGAAAAATAAATTGGCCAACATTTAAAATTATTGTTTTCTAGCCTAGTAAATCCTGAATAGTCTTTTAAAATTGAATTTTTTAAGAAGTTTTTTATATATGTATCTTCTTGAAGTTTTTGCAAATTACTCTCCGGGGTTCTTGCAATCATAACGATATTTAAATCATCCAAATTTGTAGGATAAGCTACTAAATGGCAATTTGAACTCATAACAAGGCTTATATTACTTTTATTAAAATATGTTTGATGGTCATTACCAATTAAAAACCTAAAAGCGATTGAGCCTAAATAGTTTGGTTTTGTAATTTTGTTTTCTAA
>MDTF01016436.1_pt1 | contig 10877 bp, 9 predicted proteins | sample 811191 | NCBI WGS metagenome assembly MDTF01 (sample SAMN05326649, study PRJNA326480) | marine metagenome | isolation source: seawater | place: Southern Ocean | collected 2011
AAACAACTATCTACACGTAGCTAGCTACAGTCAATCAGTTAAGAAAAAAATTAGTTTTAATGATTTAAAGAAAAAACTATTTACTAGTAAGCTATCAGCGGCAATTCCATACAGAACACTTTATTATAAAAAAGATTGGGCGTTTTGTATGAATAAAATTGATTATAAAAAGCTAAACAAACCAGAGTTTAAAGATAAAAAATTTGAAATTTGTATAGATAGTGAATTTAAAAAAGGAAAAATGAATTATGGGGAAATATTAATCCCTGGTAAATCAAAGAAGGAAATTTTGATTTCTACTTATATATGTCACCCATCAATGGCAAATGATAACCTTAGTGGAGTCATTCTGACAACTCTTCTGGCCAGATATATAAGTAATATTCCTAATTTAAAATGGTCATACAGGATAATCTTTATACCTGAAACAATTGGTGCCATATCATATATTAAAAATAATCAGAAAATTTTTGATAAGATAGATTTTGGAATTAATGTGTCATGTGTAGGAGGAAAAGGTATTTTTTCATACAAGCAGTCACATAATCCTGATCATTTCTTAAATAAATTAGTTGAATCAATTTTTTTTAAAAAAAAACTTAAAGTAAAAAAATATGAATTTGATATTCATGGTAGTGATGAAAGACAGTATTCATATTTTGGTAACAATTTAAATATAATCTCAATTCACAAAGATAAATTTTATGATTATAAAGAATATCATACGTCATTAGATAATTTAGATTTTGTTAATGATTTTCAAATTTTAAATAGCTTATCAATATATAAAAAATTAATTGAAGAAATTGAAAAACAAGATATTTTTATTACTAAAAGTAATTATGCTGAACCCATGCTTTCCAAGTATAAACTTTATCCTAAAACAGGAGGTTCTTTAATGACTGATAAGAAAAAGACTGATGCTGAATTAGACATCATTTTATGGTTGTTATTTTTATCTGATGGAAAAAAAACCTTACATCAGATAAAAAAAAAATTGGATGTTCCAAGTAAATTATTTTTTAAAATCGTTGATCAATTGTTAAACAAAAAGCTTATTGCTCATGTCTAATAATTTAAAATTTGAAAAATGTTCAGAAGATGAGTGGAGTTCTTTAATTGAAAACACACCTCAATCAAATTTTTTCTCAAGTATTTTTTTTTTAAAAAATAGTGGAAATAAATATAACTTATGGAAAGTAACCCAAGGTCAAGAAATTAAAGCTGGAGTTTGTTTACATGTAGACGAAACAGAAAAAATTTCTTTTGAGAATGAATTCGCAATACATAATGGAATATTTTTCAATTTAGATAAAAAAAGAATTCTAGCAAAAAAACGTGAGGATGAATTTCAAATTAATTCTTTCATTATTAGTAATCTTGTATCTAGATATGATAAAATTTTTTTATCATTAGATTCAAGTGTTACTGATATAAGACCATTTCAATGGCACAATTATAATACAAATTCTCCAAAATTTGAAATTTCCATTAAATATACTTCAACTTTAAATTTATCAGAACTTGAATCTCAAGATGATCAGAATGATGAAAATTTAAATCTATATAAAAATTTAGAGACTGTTAGAAGATACAGCATAAGACAAGCTAAAAAAGAGAAATTCAGTGTAGAGTTTTCAAATGATGCTGAAAATTTTCTAAGCCTACACAAAAAATTTATCAGTAAAATCAATTCTAGTTCAGCAGGAGATCAGTTTGAAACGGTAGCAAAAATTACAAATGAGATTTTAGCACAAAAAAAAGGAATAGTTTCTTATGTATTTGATGACTCTAATCAGCTAATATATTCATTAGTAATTGGATGGGATAATATAAAAGCATACTACCTGTATGGAGTTGGTTCAGATAAAAATAAAAGACCTTGGCAAGGAACTATTGGACTATGGAGTATCTTTAAGTATATTGTTAAAAATACTGATGTAAGAATTTTTGATTTTGAAGGAGTGAATAGTCCTAACAGAGGTTGGTTTAAACTTAGTTTTGGCGGGAAGTTAGAAAATTACTATCAAATTAAATATGACAAAAGCAAAATATATACCCATTAATAAAGGCCATTTTTTTGATTTAGAGCCTCCTGAACGAATACAGGCTTTTAATGATAAATTATCTAAAGGTTGGGAAAGTGAGTACAAAGAATACAGGAGACTCTGGAATGAACTTCCCAAAAAGAGAATAGTAAGCGATTACCCTCTACTTGTTGACTTAGAAACAGTTTCAAGATGTAATCTGAGTTGCCCTATGTGTCCAACTGTAACTAAAGAGTTTGTAGACAAAAGAGTTACACCGTTCAAAAAAGGACAAATTGATATTAATCTTGCAAAAAGAATTATAGATGAGGTGGCTGGAAAAATATATTCATTACGATTTAGCTGGATAGGTGAGCCTACGCTTCATAAAGATTTGCCGATGTTAATAAAATACGCCAAGAGTAAAAATATCAAAGAGACATCTTTTTTAACAAATGGTTATAAGCTTAAAATGGATTATTTTTTAAAACTTGTAGATGCAGGTATTGATTTAATTACAATTTCTATTGATGGTATGGGTGAAAATTACAATAAAATAAGATACCCATTAAAATTTGATGAAACGCTTCAAAAACTAAAAGATATTGCTGCGTATAAAAAAGAAAACAATCTTACAAAACCTTTAATTAAAATCCAAGGTGTTTGGCCAGCTATTAGAGATTATCCTGAAGAATTTTATAATATATTTGTTCCAGTTACAGACTTAATAGCTTTTAATCCATTAATTGATTATCTGCACAATGATGATGAGATAGTTTATGAAGATGAGTTTATATGCCCTCAGCATTATCAGAGAGTGGTAGTTGGATCAAATGGCCAGGGCTCAATGTGTAGTAGTGATGATTTCATGGATATAGAAATTGGAGATCTTACTAAAAATTCTATACATGAAATTTGGCATGGTGAAAAATTTAATAAAATCAGAGCAATTCATGAAAAGGGTAATTTTAAGGATTTAAAACCTTGTAAAAATTGTTATTACCCAAGAAAAGCAGCACCAGATGAAGAAGCTATAATTAACGGCAGAACTGTAAGTATTGAAAATTATATAAATAGGGCTCAAAAAGTTGGTGAGTAATTTCATTGAAAGCAGAATATAAAGATAATCTAGAAAAACTACTCTGCAAAAATCATAAAAAAAAATATTGTCTCTTAACTGGCAACGCAACAACAGCACTATATTTATCATTAAAAAGCTTACCTAACAATATAAAGAAAATTGGAATAATAAATAACTCATGTATTCATGTACCAATTTCAATAATCCTAGCTAAAAAAAAAATTGTTTTTATTGATATTAATTTAAAAAATTTTAGCTTTGATTTTGAGGATTTAAAAAGAAAAAAAATTGATGCCATCATAGCTATTCACTCTTTTGGTTACAAGTGTGATATTGAAAAATTAAAGTCTTATTCAAAAAAAAATAAAATTTTTTTAATAGAAGACTTAGCTGTTGCACAGGGTTTAGATCGTAATAGTAAAAAACCAGTGGGATCTTTTGGTGAAATATCAATTTTAAGTTTTGGCAAAGGAAAGATTATCGATGCAGGAGGAGGAGGGGCTTTGCTTACTGATAATCTGGATATTTTTAATAATATTTCTATACTAAATGATGATCTTGATAATTGCACAAATTTAAAAAAAAAATATATGGATCAATTATCAAAAATACATACAAAAACCTATAATCAAAAATATATTTTTAAAAATAATATAAATTCGTTTAAATATTTTAGATCAAAAGTTAAAAGTCATGCAAAAAATTTTCTTTTTAAATTTGAAAATTTTAGAGCAAAAAAAATTTATAAAAAAACACTTAAAATCAATGAGTATATTAAATTAAGAATAAAAAATTATATTGATTTGTATAAAGAATTGTCCCAAAAAAAAAATGATAAATATATTTTTTTTAAAATTAAATCTTCTTTTATTCCTTGGAGATTTAATATTTTTTTTAAAGAAAATCAGGACAGAAATTTTGCAATTAAAGAGTTATTGAAAAAAAAAATTAATATAAGTAGCTGGTATTCTGGTTCAGATGCGTTTTTTGATAAGAACAAAAACTTAAAAAATTCAAAGTATGTTTCTAATAATATTCTTAATATTTGGATAAATGAAGAATTTAAAAAAAGTTATAGAAATAAAGTTGTAAATTTCTTACATAAATTATAAAGAAGTAATCTCTATGAAAATTTTATCAATTTATGGTTCTATGCCCTCTACTGTTTCTTTAATTATTGATAATAAAGTTGTTTCTGCTGTCAATGAAGAGAGATTTACAAGAAAAAAAAATGATGAAGTTTTTCCAAGACAAGCAATAGATTTTTGTCTGTCGAACAGCAACATTAAAGGTAAAGATTTGGATGCAGTTGCAGTTGCAAGTTTTATTACACCTTTTGATGATGCCTTAGTAAAAAAAAGTAGATGGAGTGTAAGTGATTATCTTAAAGAGCAAAATTTAAGGTGGAAACCATATTTAGTTGACAAAACCGACAAAGAACTAAAATCTTTACTAGAAATTTTTCCAGAAAAAATACTATTTAACGAATATCCAGAAGATTATTGGAAGGAAATGTCTAAAGATCCAGATCGTTTAATTAAACATCGCTCAGGAAGATTAAAGCTATTTTCAGATTATTTAAATATAGAATCAAATAAAGTAAAAGCTATTGATCATCATAAAGCTCATGCTTATTACTCTTATTACACATCTAATATGATTGGAGACAAAGTATTGTCTTTCACTGCAGATGGAATGGGAGATAATATTAATGCTACAATTAGTACTTTTGACGAAAATGGTAATTGGAAAAGACATTATGCAACAAGGGAATGTAGTATAGCGAGAATTTATAGATACATGACATTATTGTTAGGGATGAAGCCTAATGAGCATGAATTCAAAGTAATGGGTTTAGCACCTTATGCAAAAGAAAAATATGGAATGGAAGCATTTAAAGTTTTTGATGAAACCTTGCAAGTAAAGGATACAGAATTTGTATGGAATATAAAACCAGATGATAGCTATTTTTGGTTTAAAGAAAGACTTGAAGGAATAAGGTTTGACTCAATCGCTTGGGGATTACAACATTGGGTTGAAAAGCTATTATTAGAATGGACTAAAAACACCATCAAAAAATATCAAATTTCTAACATCATTTATTCTGGTGGTGTAGCAATGAACATTAAGGCAATGGGAAAGTTAACAGAATTAAATGAAGTTGAAAATTTATTTATAGGAGGATCGCCAAGTGATGAGTCTTTAGCAATTGGTGCAGGAATTTGTTTAAATGAAGATTTAAAAAACAAAAAAAAAGAAATATGGACATCAAAAGATTTTTCAAGAATAGAAACTTTGTATTTAGGACCTAAAGCTGAAATTAGTGAGGAAAGAAAAATTATAAAAAATTTAGATGAAAAAAAATATTCCTATGAGGAAAATCCCTCAGCTCATAAAATAGCAAGATTATTAAGTGAGGGAAAAATAATTGGTAGATGTGTTGATAGAATGGAATTTGGCGCAAGAGCTCTTGGAAATAGGTCAATTTTAGCAGATCCAAGCAATATCTCGACCAAAGAAAAAATTAACAGTGCAATTAAAAATAGAGATTTTTGGATGCCTTTTGCTCCAATTGTTTTAGATAGTTATGTTGATCAATATCTTGTTAATCCAAAAAAAATTCAATCACCTCATATGACAATCGGTTTTCAAACTACTGAACTGGGTTATAAAAAAATGATAGCAGCATGCCATCCTGCAGATAAAAGTGCTAGAGCGCAAATTTTGAAAAAAAAACATAATAGTAAATTGTATGAGATCATAGAAGAATTTTCAAAAATTAAAGACTGTGGCGCTGTTTTAAATACAAGTTTTAACTTACATGGGTATCCTATTGTTAATACTCCAAAAGACGCTTTTTATGTTTTTGAAAATAGTGATTTAGATTTACTTCTTTTAGATAATTTTATTGTAAAAAAAACTCATCAAAAATAAATATTGAAAATAAAATGATATGTAAAGAATATAAGGGCTTAGTCACATCATATATGGTGTTTAAAAAGAAATGAGTTGTTCTTTTTCATTATTAAGACTTTGGAATTACTTAAATATATATTTCTTAAAACCATTTGATGCCGTTAATGACACTATTACTTCTGATTTATTGTTAAAATTTGCATGGAAAAACAATTATGTGGAAGTTGGATCTGGTGATGGAATGTTTAGCTATATTATGCATGGTAATTCTTTTCCAATATGGTTTGATCGTTATTTGAATACTGATTTGGATAAAAAAAATATATTTGAATCAAATTTTAATCATTTCCCAAATGTTAAAAATAAATTTAAAATTAGACCAAAAATTTCAATAGATGCAAGGAAACATCATATTTTATCGTTAAATAAAATTGGATTCTCTAAAAAAAATATTCAAAGTAACTATGAAAACATTCAATATAAAAATAATTCAGAAAAATTGGTCTTTTTTTATACGCCACATGGCCTTAATAGTTATTCAAAATCAATTAATAGTATTCAAAAAATTTTAAAAAAAGATGGTAGAGCTATAATTTTATTAAATTTAACAAAAGTAGAAGATTGTTTTGTTTGTTATAAGTTACAAAAAAAATTTAAAAATAAACTAAGTTCTTATTTTAAAAAATTAGATAATGGTAGATTCAATGAAACTAAAAAAGTTTCTAAATCTTTTTCAAAATGGAAAAAATTTTTTAAAGATAAAAAATTTAATATTTTAAGTTATCACTCAGGTCTTTTACCTTTTGTTTGGAAGATATATGACATTCAAACTAGACCAATTCTTAAAATTTTGATTAACTTTTTTAATTTTTTTCCGACGAAAATTAGATGTATAATAAAGATATTTTGGATGTTATTTTTTTACCCAATATTATTAATTACATATATTATAGGGTCTAATATATCTAGATTTGATAAAAATAATTGCTATATAGCTTTTGAATTAAAAAAATAATTATGAAACAAAAATATTCATTGATAATATAAATTGAAAATATATATATCAATTACAATTCTGTAAAATGTTACAAAATAATTTAAAGAAACTTAATGATGATGGCTTTGTAATTATTCGTAATTTGATACCAAAAAAAAATATCCCTTCAATAAAAAAAGAGATAAATAAAATTTCAAAAGTTTTAATCAAGAACTATGGTTCACCTTATGTGCATTTAACTAAAGACTTAAAATTAAATACAGCACATCATTTAAATAAAATTTTTCCCAAATCTAAAGTAATTACCCTTTCAGAAAATATAAAGATTAAAATACTTCTTGAAAAAAAATTTAAAGAAAAAATGTCAATGAATAATTTTGAAATTTTTGCTAAACCAAATAAAACTGGAAAAAGAGTTCCATTTCATCAAGATAATTTCTATTGGAATATCAAAAATGATAAAGCTGCAAACGTATGGATTGCTTTAAACAAAGTTGACAAAAATAACGGAGGTCTTATTTATTATAAAGGTAGTCATAAATTAGGGTTAAAAACTCATTCTGCGTCAAATATACCTGGATCATCTCAGGAAATAAAAGCTGAGACATTAAAAAAAATAAACCTAGAGTTAGCCCAACCTAAATTAAATCCAGGTGATTGTATCATTCATCATTGTAACGTTATTCATGGTAGTAAAGCTAATAAATCTAATAGAGCCAGGCTTGCTATAGCTATAAGGTTTATTTCTAAGAATGCCAAAATTGATAAAAAAAGAATGAAAGTTTATTTAAAAAGTTTTTAATTTAAGAAACGTTAAAACTTTTGATATAAACTTTGATAATATTTTATTTTTTATGTCAAATATAATTCATAAATCAAGTATTTATAATTCAGACAAATTTAGATTAAATTGTGAAACAAGTTTTTATTTTATGTAAAAGGCAATTATTATTTATTGTAATTTAATAGTATTAGCTATACTAATCCTTTAATAAATTATGGTAGCATTAGTTAATAATTATTCTAAACATGAGAAGAGTGATATAGATTTATTTATTCAAAGAAATCACCGAGATCCATCAGGCTATAAAAAATATCGAGAAAGATGGATAAAAAGGGATGTAATTAAAGAAACTCTTTTTGCACTAATAGAAACCAACTCAAAATGTAATTTTGCATGTCCTATGTGTGTTCAATCGGAGGAATATGCTCATACAAAAAACATGAGTGTAGAATTGTTCGAAAAAATTCTTTCAGAAATTTCAATAAATAAAATTCCATCAGTTTCAATGAATTTAACTAATGAGGCTTTACTTGATAAAAAAATTTTTGACAGAATTGATGAAGTGTCAAAAATAAAAACGGTATTTGATATTCACATGAACACAAATGCGTCTTTACTTAATGAAGAGAGATCAATTAAGATTCTGAATTCACAATTAACTAGGCTGTTGATTGGTTTTGATGCATTCACTAAAGAAACATATGAAAAAGTAAGAGCAAAAGGTGATTATGACTCTGTTATGAGTAATATTTTAAATTTTTTAGAGTTAAAAAAAAAATTAAAAAAAAAATTTCCTGTTGTTAGAATTTCATTTGTAAAAACAAGTGATAATGAGCATGAAGTTGTGAATTGGTATAACTTTTGGAAAGACAAGGTGGATTATATTGCTATCCAAGAATTTATAACACCTTTTGCTGATGACAGCAGGGAATACCTCATACCAAAAAGTTCAGAAAGAACTAATTATAAATCTGAAGACATAGTCTGCACACAACCATCGGAAAGAGTATCTCTTAGAGGTAATGGAGATGTTTTGCCTTGTTGTTCACATTTTGCAACAGAAATGCCTGTTGGCAATTTAAATGAAAATACTTTATCTGAAATAAATAAATCAGAAAAATTTTTAAAGCTTAAAAATGATCTTTTAGAGCCTCATGGATATAAAAAACATAAGTATTGTAAAGATTGCATAGAAGTATCGTACGGATTAAAAAAAAATAATGCATGATAGAAATATTCTATTTAAAAAAAACAAAAAAGAATATTTTTTAAATGATTTTGCACTAAGAAACCCTAAGAATAAAATAAAAAAAAGAAAACCTATAAGTGGTTTTTTTGTAAAAAATCAATCTCATAGAAATTTTTTAATAAAGAAAACTTATAATTATAGTTTAAAATTAATAAATCTAATCAACCAAGATCTCAAACATAATTATAAACTTAATTACAAACTAAAAGATTTAAATAGATTTTTATTACCATGGGCATTTTTATATGTAACATTTTTCTATTCAATTCATAAAAGATCAAAAGAGCTAAAAAAAAATAAATATAAGTTAATTTTACAAAACTATAAATTCAAATATTCAAAAGTTAATAAAGAAAGCTATCAGTCCTTTAATCTCTATTATGAAGCGTGGAAAGATATTTATTATTTTTCAAATCAAGCCCAAAAAAAAAACAATAAACTCTTTTTTAAAGCTTATAATGAAAAATATACGTTAGCTAAAAAATTAAATTATTATTTTTCAAAGTTATCAATTTTTTTTGGAAAAATTTTTCATAAAAAAATTGTTTTAATTAATTTAAATTTAGAAAAAAAAAATATATTAAAATTAATTTTTAAGTCATTCTTCAAGTTCTGTTATTTTTTTCCAAAAGAAAAACAGTTTGAAGATTTAGTTATTCAAAAATCTACTTTTGATATTAAATCAAATGATGATTTTTTAAAAATTCTAATGAATTATTATAAAAAATATATTTTTAGTAATTATATGAGTATATTGTTTAATTCTAAAAGAAATTACTCCCAACACACTATTCTCACCCACGCATTAATGTCAACAGAAACTATTAATAGAAATTTTTTATTATCAAATCCAAATCATAAAATTTATGCCATACAACATGGTGGAGGTTATTGCGTTGATCAATATAATTTATCCGAAATGATAGAAAAAAAAATTAGTACAAGTTTTATTCCTTGGGGTAAAAGTAAAAAAAAAATAAAATTTCTCTACCAGAAAAAACTTTAAAAAATAATTCTATAAATCAAAATATAATTTCTTATATTTCTACAGCACCACAGCGTTGCTTATTAAGATTTGATGATAATATTTACCCACAATATGTTAAAAATATCTATTTTAAAGATCAGAATAATATAATCAAAGCACTATCAAATCATAAGTTTAAAACCATTGTAAGATTAGATAAAGCTAATTATTGGTCTAATAACGATTATTTAAGAAAGAAAATAAAATTTAATAATATTTTAATTAACGATGGAAAACTTAATTATGATAAAGATTTTGAAAAATCTTCTATAATTCTAACAGATTATCTTGGATCTACATATCTCAATAGTTTATTATTAAATAAACCTACTATCATTTACTGTAATAAAAAATTTAATTTTATTAAAAAAAATAAAGAAAAATATTTTAATAGATTAAAAAATATATCTATTTTTTTTGATGATATTGATATGTTAATTTTATTTTTAAATAAATTGAACAGTCCAGAAAAAATACAAAAATGGTGGTTTGATAAAAAATTACAATCGACAATAAAAAAATTTAATAGAGAATTTCAATATTCATCAAAAAATTGGGATACTGAATTAATAGAAAAATTTTATTGTGAATAAAATTTAGATGGCTATTTAACTAAAACATATTGATATTTTACAAATATCAATAGAACAATTACTCTAGAATGCTGTTTAATATTTAATAGTTAGTATTGATTTTGTCGAGTGATGGTGCCCCCGCACGGAGTCGAACCGCGGACCTATTGATTACAAATCAATTGCTCTACCAGCTGAGCTACAAGGGCATAACCGATTTCTAT
>MDTF01017551.1_pt1 | contig 10875 bp, 9 predicted proteins | sample 811191 | NCBI WGS metagenome assembly MDTF01 (sample SAMN05326649, study PRJNA326480) | marine metagenome | isolation source: seawater | place: Southern Ocean | collected 2011
GCTATTTGGCATGTATACCGGCAACTTACTGGGCCAGTTGCTGGGCGTGCAGGCAAACGTTGGCGGCGTGGGCATCGCCATGTTGTCGCTTATCTTATTATCAAACCTGAGCCATAAAAAATTCCATCTCAATCCGGCCTCTGAATCGGGTATTTATTTTTGGAGTGCTATGTATATACCCATTGTGGTGGCTATGGCGGCCAAACAGAACGTCTTAGCAGCGGTGTCTAGCGGCTGGCTGGCAATTGTTGCTGGTGTACTGGCAGTGGCGGTGAGTTTTGCCGTCATACCGCTCATTTCAAGACTGGGGGTCGAGGACGGCGCCGATGGCGACATCCAATAATGGATGGTTCAATGCTATCCGAGTTGCTGGTTGACAAGAGTTTGGTGACTGCGTTTCTGTTGGTGGGCGCGATTACTTGGATTTCACACTGGCTGTCTAAAAACCTCACCCGAGGCTATGTTCATGGTTCTGCTATCGCTATTGCCATCGGTCTGGGGCTGGCCTATTTGGGTGGCGTTTACACCGGCGGCAGCAAGGGTTTAGCCGATGTTGCGATATTTGGCGGCGTAGCCTTTTTGGGTGGCTCAATGCTGCGTGACATCGCCATTATAGCGACGGCCTACGGGGCTGATCTGACAGCTATTAAAAAAGCAGGACGAGTAGGTGCCACGTCGGTAGTGATCGGTGTGGTTCTATCATTTACTGTCGGCGCAGCGGTAGCAGTTGCCTTTGGCTATCGCGACGCGACTGCTATCACCACCATTGGCGCGGGTGCAGCAACGTATATTGTCGGTCCAGTAACCGGCACAGCGCTGGGCGCTAGTTCCGAGGTGATCGCTCTTAGTATTGGCGCCGGCCTGATAAAATCAATTTTAGTGATGATCTGTACACCGTTAGTTGCTAAGCGCATAGGTCTAAATAATCCGCAATCAGCGATGATTTATGGCGGACTTATGGGCACTACTAGCGGGGTGGCGGGGGGGTTGGCTGCAACCGATCCTAAATTAGTCCCCTACGGCGCGATGACGGCGACTTTTTATACTGGGGTGGGATGCCTACTTGCGCCCTCCATTCTTTTTTTGATTGTTCGATTTTTTTTTGAATAACATACCATAAAGCCGCTGGGGCCTCACCCGCTAATAACTGCAGGCAAACTTTGATATGACCCGTACTAACGGCAATCTTTATAGCCACTTTCAGCAACAATTTGTATCCTGTGGTGACAAGCCTGCGCTAGTTTTAGCGGATAGTTCGACCATAAGCTATACCGATTTAGAGCGAGAATCGGCACGTTTTGCGCGCTGTCTCGCTGATCTCGGGATTCAGGTTGGCGATAGGGTGTCGGTTCAAGTGGCTAAATCTCCTCAAGCTCTCTATTTGTACCTTGCCTGTTTGCGGGCGGGCTTTGTGTATCACCCATTAAATACGGGCTACAAAGAGACCGAATTAGACTATTTCTTAACTAACGCCGAGCCTGCTGTAGTCGTCTGTGACGGGCGCGACCAGCAACTCGTGTCACAACTCTGCCACAAAAATAACGTGCGCCACCTGCTGACGCTAAATGCCGACGGTAACGGAAGTTTGTCGGTCCATGCACAGTCTTGCGCGGCGGATTTTGCAGTTGTCGATCGATCAGATGATGACCTGGCAGCGCTATTGTATTCTTCTGGCACGACCGGCGTCCCAAAAGGTATTATGCTCAGCCATCTCAATCTGCGCGGTAATGCCGAATGTCTGGTGCAGGCTTGGGGCTTTACTCACAACGATGTATTGTTACATGCGCTCCCTATTTTTCATGTTCACGGTCTGTTTGTAGCGCTCGGCTGTGTATTCCTAAGCGGTGCTAGTATGCACTGGTTAAAAGATTTTAATTTAGATCAGGTGACGGAGCATCTGCCCGCTTGCTCAGTGATGATGGGTGTTCCTACCTATTACACAAGGCTGTTGTCCCGTGACCAGTTTGACCGGACTCTGAGCGCTAATGTACGTTTATTTATCTCTGGCTCAGCGCCCCTTTTAAGCGACACATTTGAGCAATTTTTAGAGCGAACTGGGCAGTTGATTCTCGAGCGCTACGGCATGACCGAAACCAATATGAACACATCTAATCCTCTGTTGGGTGAGCGCCGGCCAGGTACAGTAGGATTGCCCCTTGCGGGCGTCGAGGTGCGCATAGTTGATCGCCATGGACTCGCAGTGGGTTGTGGTGAGATTGGCGATATCCAAGTGCGCGGTGACAATGTCTTTGTCGGTTACTGGAGAATGCCTGCCAAGACCGCCGAAGATTTATCAGCCGACGGGTTCTTTAAAACTGGTGACAAAGGCACTCTGAGCAAAGATGGCTATGTGTCCATTGTTGGGCGCGCCAAAGACATGGTGATTAGCGGCGGGCTGAATATTTACCCTAAAGAGGTTGAGTTACTAATAGATGCTCTTGTGGGAGTTAAAGAATCTGCGGTGGTCGGCATCGCCCACAGTGATCTTGGTGAGGCCGTTGTGGCTGTCGTGGTGCACGACAATAGCACCGAAAAAACTGATGAAGACGCTATTATTGCCGCCCTTAAATTACAGATTTCTGGGTTTAAAGTGCCAAAAAGAGTCGTGTCGATCAAGGTATTGCCGCGCAACACTATGGGCAAAGTGCAAAAGAATATCCTATGTGATCAGTTTAGCGATTTATTTTATTCAGTCTAATGTTTACGAGAGCGTACCCCGGGGACTGTATTCATTGACTAACTTCTGGTTGCGAGAGGATTTTTTTGCCTACGTAAGTGAAGTTTTCTGCACTTAATACTTGTTCTCCATGCCATCGATAGGCAACTAATTTACCGTCTTTTGCCACCGAGTAGTCGAGGCAGGCGACATTGCTACTGACCGGGGCGGGATCGCCCTTAAACCAGTAGTGGCCAATAAAACAGGGTAGTTGGTTGTCTGCGTATACCGGGAAATGGTCTGGGACTGGCCGGCTCGCAGCCCGTCCAATGTTGAGTCCATCGGGCAAGACCATCTGCCCTAAGCGGGTCGCTGTTTTTTTCCACCACTGCACGCGCACCACATTTCTAACCGTCCCCTCTTTGTCGACGAAGGTAATGCCGTCCTCTAGTGTATGCTCTACGCCCTTGAGTAATATTTCAACTGCACCGTGTACCTGACTGCCATAGGTCGACGCCTCGATGAGCTTAGCTAAGTCTAGTTTGCCGGTTGGGCAGATGGTTTGCATAGTGTCTATGTGGCGCTGATCCCAACATGCGTGTACAACGCGAAGGCCATCGAGTTCTAGCCATAGGGGGAGGCTATAAAAAAACGTTAAGGCCCGTTCTTTAGCCTTGTCATCGTTGCCAAATTCGTTGAGAAATGCCTGGTGTTGCAGAGTATTTTTGACGCTGTGTTTGCGTAAATAGCGCCCATTATGTAGGGTGTGGTAGGCAAGTGCGTTAAACTCATGATTGCCCATCACCGCCAATGCGTGCTGGTTTTTCACCATCGTCATGACGATCTCAAGCAATTGCTTGTGTTGTCTAAGGTGTTCGCCGCGGTCAATAAAATCGCCTAAAAAAATAACTTTTCGAGATGCGTGCCGATAGCCACTATCTGAGTTTTGATAGCCCAAATGACTGAGTAATTTAACCAACTCGTCGGCATGCCCATGGATATCTCCAATAAGGTCGTACACGTGCGTTCTCATTATATAAGTATCGAATTGGTGGCGATTATATCTGCTGACACCATGAACACCAAAAGTCCTTTGTGGGATATTTTTAAAGTCAAAAAAATATCGTGCAGCGATAGTATAGTGTTTTGGGTCGCGCCTTAAAGCAGCGCCTAGCTATAGGCATCTATGTTTGGCTGAATAGCGTCCATTGGGCATGGTGTGGTAGGGTAGAGGATTAAAATTTCGGTTGCCTATCACCCTCGGCACAGTGTCAGATTAGCGCAAAATTCACGAGTCAGTGGCTGGCTATAAACGTGAATCTTCAGCTGCGGCAGGTAATTTTTTTAGATCGGCGGTAACGCAATAATTTGACAGAAATGTGCTTTCCGCGTCAATTCCCATAATTATAAATGCTGGATCCCATCATGAGTGCTCTTAAAATAACCCCGAGCGGCCCTAAGGGTTATCCATATATTGGTAGCCTGCTAAACTTTGCCGGCGCTCAGCGCTTGGATTGGTTGCAGTCGATTGCCACTACTTATGGCGATGTGGTCGCCTTTAAGTTGTTAAAACGCAATGTCTATCTAATCAACCATCCCGATCTGGTTAAACAGGTATTGGCTCGCAGTAGCGATAACTACAGTAAAAAAACTATCGGTTTTAAGATGATTAAGGTAGTTTTAGGCGAGAGTACCTTCACATCGATCGGGAGCGAGTGGCGTCGTAAACGTATACTAGTACAACCGTATTTTCATAAGACAAAAATTGCTAGTTTAGCCACTATTATGACCGACTGCATAACGGCGATGCTCGACCAATGGGAGCCACTGTGCGACGCTGGAGAAACACTAGAATCTACTGATTCGATGATGCAGGTCACTCTTCAGGTTGTCGTCAAAGCGCTCTTTAGTACGGCACTGACGGACGATGACGTGAAAGTTGTTGCGGAGATGTTTACGCCGCTGCTGAGCGCTACCAATAGACGCACTTCGCTGCCGTTTCAGTCATTTTATGCGCTACCGACCGCCAGTAACAAAAAATACCGCGGTTACATCGATAAACTCGACGAAATAATCTACCGGATTATTCACCAACGACGCGCGTCTGCAGAAACCCCGATGGATTTGCTGCAAATGTTAATGAACGCGACGGATGAGGAAACCGGCCAACCATTGACCGATGAGGAGTTGCGCAACGAGGCAATGACAATGTTTATTGCCGGACACGAGACGACCGCAAATGCTATGTCTTGGCTGTGGGTTGTTATGTCGCAGAAGCCGGAAATTAGGACAGAAATTGAGCGAGAAGTTGAAGATGTTCTCGGCACAAGAACCCCGATTGCGGCTGACTTTTCCGACTTACCCTATTGCTTAAAAGCCTTTAAGGAAACCATGCGCCTTTACCCACCGGTGCCGATATTGCCGCGCCGTGTGGAGTGCGACGACATTTTGGGAGGGTATCAGATTAAAGCCGGCTCTGATGTATTTTTTAGTCCATATCTACTCCATCGACATCCAGATTTTTGGGAGAACCCAGAGGTTTTTGATCCCCATCGGTTTGATAAAGAGGCCCAGCGGGCACAACATTCCTACGCTTATATTCCTTTTGGCGGCGGCCCCAGAGTCTGTTTGGGAAACAACTTTGCATTAATGGAGGCGGTATTTATTATCGCTATGACTACCCAACGGTTTCGGTTGAAGCTCACCGCCAAAGCAAAAATACAAGCCTTGGTTGGTCTGACTACGCGACCTAAGTATGGAGTTCCGGTGACCCTAGAGCGACGCCAATAAAGCCTTTTTTTGTTAGCATGAATTACGTGACGCGGCGGTGTTTGCCGAACCACTTTGAATGATTGTGGTTATGAGCTAATCAAACAGTTTTGTGATATCGTTCCGTGAAATTAACTTCCACGGAAGACGTTTGATGAATTACCTTTTACCGATATTACTTCTGATGCTGATTGTATTAGTTGGATGCGGATCAGCAAAGAAACAACAGGAGAGCGCAATGCAGTCTGACAGCAACAATCAAGAGGGGATGGCCTTTCTCGCAGAGAATGCCAAAAAGACGGATGTGATGACTACCGCCAGTGGCCTTCAATATCGGATAATAACAGCGGGCAGTGGTTCTGTGCCGACTGAGCAAAGTACCGTCGAAGTGCATTATGAAGGTCGGTTACTGGACGGTACGCAGTTTGACAGTTCGATTACACGCGGCAGTCCGGCGCAGTTTGGCGTGACTCATGTAATTGCGGGGTGGACCGAGGCACTCCAGTTGATGACTGAGGGCTCCAAGTGGGAGCTTTTCGTTCCTCCAGAATTAGGCTACGGATCGAGAGGGCAGGGGCCTATAGCAGCAAATTCGACATTAATTTTTGAGGTTGAACTGTTACAGGCAAATATTGCTCAGTAAGCATCAATGTAAGTGCTAAAGTAATTAACAAATAGCGCCGCAGATACTGCAGTAAAGCGACTTGCTTGGGGTGCTGGTATGGTCGGCGCAGAAACGGCGGCTGTAATGTGTTGAAAACCTTATTAAGGGGCAGGTATGTCGCGTCAAATTCTCAGTAACCAGCATATTCACCCAGCGATTCAACAATCGATTGCTACTAGCCACGCAGATATTGTTGCTGAAGTTCAGTCGATGGTCGCCAATAACAAAGTAGTGGTGGTTGGTATGGCGCAAAATCCAGCGCCTAAAAAAGCTCGCAAGGCGCTCACTGAATTAGGCGTTGAACATAGTTATTTGGAGTATGGCAGTTATTTCAATAATTGGTACAGGCGTAATGCTCTTAAAATGTGGACTGGCTGGTCAACCTTTCCAATGATCTTTGTGAATGGGGTGTTGATTGGCGGCAATAGTGAATTAAAAGCTCTGATCGAGGCCGACAAGCTCACCGAACTGTTGTAATCAAAGCCAACAGCTGGATGACATAGCCGATTTTCGTTCTGTGGCGTGTGGTAGGTTAATTTTTTTCGCCGATGAAGGCCACTCATGCTGCGCGCTGCAGGACCTATCTTTCGATAATGGCGGTTACACCTTGACCGCCCGCTGCGCAGATAGAAATAAGACCTCGACCACTACCCTTTTGCTCGAGTAAACGCGCCAATGTGGCGATGATTCGCGCTCCGGTTGCGGCAAACGGATGTCCAGTTGCGACACTCGATCCGTTCACATTGAGCTTAGCACGGTCAATCCTGCCAAGTGGCCCGTCTAAACCGAGTTTCTGCTTACAAAAATTTTCGTCTTCCCAGGCTTTTATTGTGCACAGGGCCTGTGCGGCGAACGCTTCGTGAATTTCGTAAAAATCAAAGTCCTGGAGCGCCAAACCTGCGCGTTGCAAAAGGCGCGGCACTGCATAGGCGGGCGCCATCAATAGTCCTTCGCTTTGTTCGCCAGCGCTGTAAAAGTCGACAGCCGCCACTTCGCTTTGGCTTAGGTAGGCCTGTATCGGCAGATTGCGAGCTTTGGCCCAGGCCTCGTTAGCCAGCAGCACGGCGGCAGCACCATCGGTGAGTGTAGTCGAGTTGGCCGCCGTCAGAGTGCCATTTTTACGGTCATAGGCGGGTTTCAGTTGCGCCAGCTTTTCGAGTGGCGTGTCGCGCATAATACCGTCTTGTTTGATCCCATTAAATGGGCTGACGAGATGCTCAAAAAAACCGCGTTGGTATGCTGCGAGTAAATTTTGATGGCTGTTGTAAGTCAACAGATCCTGTTCTTCGCGGCTAATACCCCAGCGCTTGACCATTAATTCGCAGTGTTGGCCCATCGACAAGCCGGTTCTTGGCTCGGCATTCACGGGCAGTGATGGGAGTATAAAACTGGGACGCACACTCGCCAGTGCTTTGAGCCGTTGGCCAAGGGTTTTTGCGCGGTTGAGGTTGAGGATCATCTTTCGGTACTTTTCATTAAGTGCAATCGGCGCGTCGCTTGCGGTATCAGTGCCTGCGGCTATCCCTACTTCGATTTGTCCTAGGGCAATTTTATTAGCGACTAAAATAGCCGCTTCTAGCCCGGTACCGCAGGCTTGTTGCAGGTCATAGGCGGGCGTTTGTGCCGACAAACCAGAATCTAAGGTGGCCTCGCGTGCCAGGTTAAAATCTTTTGAGTGTTTCATCACTGCGCCGGCGACGACTTCTCCCAGTCGTTCGCCGTGCAGGTCGAAGCGTTCAACCAGACCCTGAAGTGTGGCGGTCAGCATTTGCATATTGCTGACGTGACTGTATGCCGTGTTACTGCGCACAAATGGGATCCTGTTACCGCCGATGATAGCTACTTTTAGAATATCGCTCATACTGGTGTCCCGTTAGCGTATTTAGTTAAGCCTATGCTTGTAATTAAATAATCTTCACGTTCACGATAAACGACTTGGCAATATTAACCAATGGCTTGATGGCGATTAATATTGTCATTCAGGTCAATTGTTTTGGCCGCTTTACCGTTACACTACTTTCTTATTAATTACTTTTTAGGAACCGCATCATGTCTGACGTTTATCTTGATTTAGCCAACTCAGGCATTGGCAAAAAAGTCTTTTCGGCTCTCGGACTACCCGAACCGGTTGCACTGGTGCGCGAAGACCCCCAGGCACCTCACCAACTGAGTGGTAGCCTGTTATTAGGTACCAGCACCGGCGCTCGGTTTACCGATATTATTACCAGTCTTTTGCAAGACACTGGCGTCGCGATGCTGAGGGATGCCCCGATGTCTGCTAGGCATCTAATTTTTGATGCATCAGGTATAGCTACTGCTGACGATAGTACCCAACTGTATGAATTCTTTCATCAGTATATTGCTAATCTAGATACCTGTGGTCGGGTTATCGTGGTTGGGTTGCAGCCGAGTAGTGCGGATAATCCCGAGCATGCTAGCTTACAGCGAGGGTTGCACGGATTTGTGAAGTCTTTGGCAAAGGAGATTGGTCGCAAGGGAGCTACCGCAAATTTACTGCTGGTCGGTAGCGGAGGCGAGATCGCCATAGCCGCACCCACACGCTTTTTACTGTCGGGTGGATCGGCATTTATGAATGCTCAAGTTTTAACTACAGCGCGGGCAGTCGCATCTATGGATGCTGACTGGCAACGACCACTGCAAGATAAGACCGTCGTGGTGACCGGCGCCGCGAGGGGCATAGGTCTGGCGATCGCCGAGGTGTTGACCCGAGACGGTGCGCGGGTTATCGGCGTCGATGTACCGCAGGCCGAAGACGAATTGAGGTCGAATATGGATAGGTTAAAAGGCCTTTCGCTGCCGTTGGATATTACTATTGAAGGTGCCGACGTGAAACTCTGTGATTACTGTCTTTCGTTAGCACCGACGCTTCATGGCGTTGTGCACAACGCAGGTGTTACGCGAGATAAAATGCTTTCGCGGATGAGCGAGCAGCAGTGGACGATGTTAATGCAAGTCAACTTGGGTGCGGTGCAGCGCATAAATGCCGCATTGTTGGCGACAGATTTATTGGATGACGGTGGCAAAATTGTCGGCGTGGCCTCGATTAGCGGTATCGCAGGTAATATTGGTCAAACTAATTATGCATTTTCAAAAGCTGCGGTGATCGGGGTGGTCGAGAATTTAGCGCCGCTCTGCGCCGCTCGTGGTATAACGATAAATGCCGTGGCACCGGGTTTTATTGAAACGCAGATGACTGCGGCGATTCCCTTTGTCACGCGACAGATAGGTCGCCGACTATCGTCGTTAGGGCAGGGTGGTATGCCGGTAGATGTCGCCGAGGTGATCGGCTTATTTGTCAGTCCTCAGGCGTCCGGAATTAACGGCAATGTCGTCAGGGTGTGTGGCCAGAGTTTGCTCGGTGCATAATTCATCCAACTCCGAGGCAGTCGTTATGTAAGACGGGCGCAGTGCGGGAGACACCGGTTGTCGATAATCACAAGGACTGCCGGACAGGGTTTAGACTGCGCAACCGCGATCCATGCCCAAAACGTGGAATACTCTTCCCATACCCATCCAGCCGGCAATGCAGTAGGTCAGGTCAGTTATTTCAGCGTCACTAAAAGCGTCTTTTAATTGCCCCCAAAATATCTCATCGCCGGCCAACTCGCGCGGTCTTTCGCCCATCGCATTGGCATACTCAACGGCGATGCGTTCGCGCGCACTGAGGTGCTGGTGTTGGCCGTCTAGCAACGCCTGATAAAACGCTTCGCTGGGGATTTCGCCATTTTCGATAACCCCGAAATGGATGCCCAATTGTTGGACATCGCGCGCGGCTCGCCAATTTTTACAAATAATACAGCCATTGATTATCGCGGTGGCCATGCGTGCGGCCTCAAATACCCTTAGCGGCAGTTTGCTGTGCGCGTAGATGGCATGCGCAAAGGCATTACCTGCGGCGGATATTTCTGGGGCATAAATATCCCCTGGCCCCGCCATTAAATTGGTCTCACCGGTGGCTGCAGGTATGGTAATACGCATAATAATTCTCCTTGTTATTGTTCTGACCAGGGGTCGCACGTTGACAGCTAGCGGCGATTTCAGATGAGTGTAGACTGGAAATGCCGCGGAAATTACTTGTTTTCTGTGCGCCACAGCGAGTTGACTAGTTGCGCTACTCAGCAGACTGTAGAGCAATTTAATCTGCCATTCTAGATTTTTATGCGGTTCACAGTGATTTAAGGCGTACATCCTGACGCACTCGTGTCTGAGATGCGATGATTGGGGTACGCGTATTTTGCAGCTTTCCTCTTGGAAATATGCCATTGACAAGTCAGTCTATAGCTCCGGCGTAGAACGGCGCAACGTCGTAGTTTACCTACGCAAACGTTTGCGACTGCAGGCATACTTGGCAGAATAAATAATCGCATAGCCATCGGTATCGGCGGCAAGATCACTGGCCTGCGCAACCGGAATCTTGACCTGCTGACTCAATTTTCCAATGATCGGATCAAAAATATAGGCATCGGTAAACTGATGGTCTGCGAAAATCCCCGGCGTGTACGAAAAAGACACTAAGTGTCTTGCGCGTTCATACTCTAGGCCAGTGATAGTGCCCAGTGTTACGGTTTGGTCTGTCGAGTTAAAACGTAGCGTCACCCGGCCTGTGTCTGGCCGCTGCAACCTATTGTCGACGCCAAGACGCACCTCAGTCTTTTGTTGGCAGTCGAATTCGATCGTACTAGGAGCATCACTGCGTGCGCCTGCAAAGTCATAGCGGTCGTCAAACCGGGCGCTTTTTTCAAACTGCAGGGAGTCATCGAGGTTA
>MDTF01001528.1_pt1 | contig 10874 bp, 12 predicted proteins | sample 811191 | NCBI WGS metagenome assembly MDTF01 (sample SAMN05326649, study PRJNA326480) | marine metagenome | isolation source: seawater | place: Southern Ocean | collected 2011
ATTCAACCGCTCTGCCATCTCTCCGTTAGCAAGGTTTTATTATTATAAAATTTTAATTCAACAATAAAATTGATAAATTAATCATTTAGTGAACTATTACCTTAAATATTAATATAATGAAAAATCATAGCTTCAATAAAGGTATAACTTTAACTGCCTTAGGATCCTTCTGGTGGGGAGTGATAGGAGTTATATATTTTAAAAACATCTCATTTGCTGGGTCAATTGAGGTTGTGATTCACCGTTGTGTTTGGACATCTGCATTTTTATTAATATCAACGTCTTACTTTTCTAAATGGGATATTTTTTTTAAGATTATAAAAAACAAAGTGAAACTATTTTGGTTATTTTTTTCGAGTTTATTAATATTCATAAATTGGGCCACCTGGATATATGCACTAGGCACTAATAAGATTATCGATGCAAGTTTTGGATATTTTATAATGCCAATATTAAGTGTATTTTTGGGATATATTTTTTATAAAGAAAAAATCAACAAGAGAAGAATACTTTCTATTATATTGGTTTTAATTTCTATACTATTTCTTTTGATCGTTAGCTTTAATTCAATTCCATGGGTTGGAATAATTGTGGCAATCAGTTGGGGTTTTTATAACTTAATAAGAAAAAAAGTTAATGTTGATACAGATGTTGGATTGTTAATTGAGAGTCTTTTCATATTACCGTTTGCTCTATTTTCGTTTTATATGATTTTTCAGAATGGTTTAAATGATTTTAGCCTTAACAACCCTAAATTAATGCTTTTACTAATGTTGGCTGGACCAATGACGGTAATCCCACTTTTTTTATATGTAAGAGGTGTTGAGCTTTGTGGTTTAGGGCCAACAGGGATGATTTTTTATATAACACCAACATTTCAGTTCTTACTTGGTTTTTTTTACTACAATGAAGAATTTTCATACGAAAAATCATTAAGTTTCATTTTAATATGGATTGCTGTAATTATATATCTTAAAGACTTGTATGAAAATAATTAAAATTTTTATAATTTTTTTAACACTCTTTTTTTACTTCCCTGTAAAAGCAAACGATTCAACATTTGAAGATTGGTTAAAAGGTTTTAAAATTTATGCTTTGAAACAAAACATTTCCGAAACTACATATAACCAGGCTATGTCAAATATTGTATTTTTACCAAAAGTTTTAAAATATGATCGTTTTCAACCTGAGTTTTATGAAGACACTCATACTTATATATCCAAAAGAACATCTAAACAAAAAGTTAAACAGGGTCTTAGTCTTCATGTTAAAAATATAGATTTTATAAACTCTATAGATAATAAATTTTCTGTTGAAAAAAGTTTATTACTTGCATTAATGGGTATTGAAACCAATTTTGGTACTTATGTTGGTAAAATGGATATATTATCTTCATTGGCAACACTTAGTTTTGATAAAAGAAGGTCTGAGTTTTTTACGAATGAACTAATTACCATACTTCAACTTGTAGAAGCAGGAACGATAGATCATAAAATTTTATATGGTTCATGGGCGGGTGCTTTTGGAAATTTTCAATTCATGCCCACCACTATAAATAAATATGCAATTGATTATGATAAAAATGATATTATTGAATTAAAATCAATAGAAGACTCTTTTGCGTCTGCAGCAAACTATATTAATAAGATTGGGTGGAAAAAAAATGAACCTTGCTTTATAAAAATTAAATTAGCCCCAAATACACCAAAACATTTTTTAAATACTTCAGCAAAAAAAATACACAATAAAAATAAAATTAAGAAATTAAAAAAATATATCATTAATTATGAAGATATGAATTTAGATGAATCTCTTATTGGAGCCATAATAACTCCTGATAAAGATATCATTCCTAGTGCAGAAAATTTAGACCCTGCATTTATAGTCTTTGAAAATTATGAAAAAATATTACAATGGAATAGATCATTAAGATTTGCTTTAGCCGTATGCACTTTAAAAGATAAATTTGAAAATGAATTATAAAAATATTTTAATAATAGTTATCTTTTTTTTATTTACAAATTGCACTACCAGTAATATTTCAATGAATAAAAAAAATAGTGTTTTAAAAAAAAGCTTTTCAAATAAAGGTTTTGCTCTAGTTTTTGATCAAAAAGATTATGACAATGGCATAATTTCAAAAAAAATTAATGAGCGTAGTTTAGTGATATTTCAAAAAAATTTAGAAATTAGAACTATGGTTAAAATTACAAATATGTTAAATAATAAATCCATAATAGCTGAGGTTGGAAAAGACGCTAACTATCCAGTATTTAATAACTCCGTATTATCAAAAAGAATAGCTGATGAGATAGATCTTAATATTGATGAGCCTTATGTTGAGATAATTGAAATATCAGAAAACTCTATGTTTGTTGCCAAAAAAGCAAAGACTTTTGATCAAGAAAAAAATGTTGCAAAAAAAGCACCTGTTAAAAGTATTGATATAAGTGATTTAAATACAATTAAAATAAATGATAAAAAAAAATTTGAGAGAAAGTTTTCTTATGAGATTAAAATTGCTGACTTTTTTTATGACAATACAGCAAAATTAATGGTCAATAGAATCGTTAATCAAACGGTTGTTAAAAACCCAAAAATTAAAAAAATTAATAAAGAAAAGTACAGAGTATTCCTAGGTCCTTTTAACAACATTAATTCTCTACAAAAATCATATAATGATATAAGCATACTTGAATTCGAAAATATTGAAATTATAAGAAATGATTAAATTAAAATTTTTAACCCTAATAAGCATTTTAGTATTAACAATTAATGCTAATGCAGCTTTTGACATCAATGTAAGAACAGCTATTTTACAAGATTATTTATCTGGTGAAATTTTATATGAAAAAGATGCAGATAAATCTATCTATCCAGCTTCAATGACAAAAATAATGACAGCTATTGTTGCTTTTGAATTAATTAAAAGCGGAGATTTGGACTTGAATGATAAATTTGTCGTATCCGAAAATGCTTGGCGTCTGTCTTCTGCTGGTTATTCCTCTATGTTCATAATGGTAGGCGATTTAGTTAGCGTTGAAGAATTATTAAATGGAATAATTATTGTATCAGGTAATGATGCATGTGTAGCGTTAGCAGAGGGTATTGCTGGATCAGAAGAAGAATTTGCTTTATTGATGACTGCAAAAGCAAGAGAAATTGGTATGAAAAATACTAATTTTGCTAACTCTTCAGGTATAAATAATACAGAAAACAATTCGACAGTAAGAGATGTTATGATTATGTCAAAATATCTTATCAAAAATTATCCTGAAGAATACAAGATTTTTTCTGCTAAAGAATTTACGTGGGAAAGAACAGGCGGGGATCCAATAACCCAAGGTAACAGAAATCCACTTTTATATAAAAATTTTGGTGCTGACGGTATTAAAACTGGATATTTAGCAGTGGAAAGATACTCATTAGCATCATCTGTGTACAGAAATGGCAGAAGGTTAATTGCAGTTGGTAGTGGCTTCAATACGAAAAAAGATAGATCTAAAGAAAGTAGTAAACTTTTGACTTGGGGTTTAACAAATTTTGACTTAATTGAGATATCAAAAGCAAACACTCCTATTGAGAGTGCCGATGTGTGGTTGGGAAAAAAAAAAATTATCCAAACTTATGTTAATCAGGATATTTACAAAACCATCCCAAAAGCAACTAGAAAATTTCTAAAAGCATCTATTAACTATAATGGGCCAATAGAAGCCCCTATTAAAAAAGATGATATCTTAGGTAAGTTAAAAATAACTTATAAAAAAGAACTTATTGGTGAATATGACTTACTAGCATTTGAAGATGTAAAAAGATTAAATATACTTTCTAGGTTAATGAAATCTATAAATTTTTTAATTTGGGGTGATGTCTAAAAAACCACTTATCGTCTTTGAGGGTATTGAAGGAAGTGGTAAGTCGCACCACATTAATAAATTAGCAACATACCTAACAAAAGAAAAAAAAAGTTTTATCCAAATAAGAGAACCTGGTGGCAATAAAAATTCTGAAAAAATTAGAAAATTGATACTTGATAATAAATCAACTTTTAATAAAAATACTGATCTATTGTTGTATTTATCAGCAAGAAGTGAAAATATTGACCTTATCAAAAAAAATTATGGAAAAAAAATTATATTAATTGATAGATTTGTTGATTCTACTTTAGCATATCAACACTATGGTATGGGTGTTAATATTGAATTTATTAAAACCATAAATAAATTTTTATTAAAAGGTATCACTATTGATTTTACTTTTTTAAATTTAGTTACACCAAAAAATATGAAAAAAAGACTCCTTATAAGAAAAACACTTAATAGATATGATCAATTTAGTGCAAGCTTTTACAAAAAAGTTCAAGATGGTTTTATCAAAATTCAAAAAAACAAACCAACAAAATACATGAAAATAGACTCAAATTTGAATATAAATGACAATCAAAATATAATATTAAAAAAAATTAATGAATTAATATAAGATGTATTTAAATCCCTCGGAAAATAAACACCTATTGGAAATGGGATCATTTTTTAATGAAATCATTAATCTCCACAATCAAAAAAAAATGCCTAACAAAATTTTATTGTCAGGTAAAAAGGGGCTAGGTAAATCAACATTGGCTTACCATGTAATAAATTTTATTCTATCAAAAAATGAAGACCATAAATATGATATTGAAAAATTCAAAATTAATAATGAAAATAAATCTTATAAATTAGTTCAAAATCACTCACATCCTAATTTTTATTTAATTGATTTAATTGATGAAAAAAAAAATATTGATGTTGCTCAAATACGAAACATGATAACCTACACTAACAAATCTTGTTTTAATAATATGTCAAGATTTATTCTTATTGATAACATTGAAAGCTTAAATAAAAACTCTGTTAATGCATTATTAAAAGTAATTGAAGAACCTAAAGATGAGATTTATTTTATATTGATAAATAATAATGAAAAAAGAATTCTACCTACTTTAAAATCAAGATGTTTAACTTTTAAAATTTGCCTTACATTCAATCAGTCAATTGATATTGCTAAAAGATTACTCAACAAAAATATTTCAGACTACATTAATCATGATATTTTGAATTATTATATAACACCAGGTGATATTGTAAATCTTGTAAATTTTGCTGAAGATAAAAAGATAAATCTCTTGGAACATGATTTAGCAGGGCTATTAAATCTATTAATTGACAAAAATTATTATAAAAAAAATAAAGTGATAAAGAAGATGTTAATAAATTTAATTGAATTATTTTTTGTGAAAACATACAAACAAACCAACACCAAAAACTCTCTGTTAATTTTCTATCATAATTTCCTTAAAAAGATGCATGATGTTGAAAAATTTAACTTAGATGAAGAAAGTCTTTTTTTAGAATTTAAATCCAAACTACTTAATGAATAAAAATTTTTACATAACAACGCCAATTTATTATCCATCTGCCAAACCACATATGGGCCATGCATACACTAGCATTATTGCTGATTTTTTTGCAAGATTTAAACGTATTGATGGTTATGATGTTCATTTTCTTACTGGAACTGATGAGCATGGTTTAAAAATTCAAAGAGCAGCTGAAAAAAATAACACTGATCCCCTTGTTTTTTGTAATGAAATTAGCCAAACATTTAGAGATCTATCAAAAACATTAAATTTATCTAATACCGATTTTATAAGAACTACAGAAAATAGGCACAAAAAAACCGTTCAACACATTTGGTCAGAATTAGAAAAGAGTGATAATATTTACCTATCTAAATACTCAGGCTGGTATTCAGTTTCAGACGAAGCTTTTTACAATGAAGATGAGATTATCGAAAAAGAGGGACGTAAAATAGCAATTTCATCAGGGTCAATTGTAGAATGGATTGAAGAGGAGTCTTATTTCTTTAGACTGTCAAAGTGGCAAGATAAACTACTAGACTATTATGAGAGAAATATTGATTTTATTTCACCAATATCTAGAAGAAATGAAGTTGTTAATTTTGTAAAAAGTGGTCTTAAAGACTTATCAATTAGTAGACAGGCATTTTCTTGGGGAATTAAAGTTCCTAGTAATTCAGACCATGTAATTTATGTTTGGCTCGATGCCTTAACAAACTATTTAAGCGCCCTAAATTATCCCAATACCAATGATGAATTGTTTAAAAAATTCTGGCCAGCAACAGTACATTTGATTGGCAAGGATATTTTAAGGTTTCATGCTGTTTATTGGCCTGCTTTTCTAATGGCTGCTAAAATTCCCTTACCCAAAAAAGTTTTTGGGCACGGATGGATACTTTCTGGAGACGAAAAGATGTCTAAATCTAAAGGAAATATTTTAGATCCTCTGGATATAATTGAAACATATGGACTAGATCCTCTGCGATATTATTTAATAAAAGAAGTTTCATTTGGTAATGATGGAAATATATCTCGAAATAAATTAGAGGATTGTATTAATAGTGATCTTGCTAACAATTATGGAAACTTGTGTCAAAGAGTTACAGCATTTGCAGAAAAAAACTGTTCTTTAAAAATTCCTACTAATAATAAACCTGATGATGAAGATCATTTAATATTAAATAAATTTTCTGAAAATTTATCAAAATTAAGAAATGAAATTGATAAACAAAATATTAATTTTTATATAGATTTTATTATTAATGCTTTATTTGATGCGAATAAATATTTTAATGACCAAGAGCCGTGGAAAAAAAAAGATGATAAAGAAAGACTAGACTCAATTGTTTACACATCACTTGAAATAATTAGAAAAATTTCATATATGCTTTATCCAATTATTCCAGACTCTATAGAAAAGGCTCTTAAAATTTTTAATCTTAAACCTAATGATATTATTTTTGCGTCAATAGCAACTCATAATTTTTTAAAACCTGGAGATGATATTAATAAAATTGATATTTTATTTAAAAAGATCGAAAAAAAAAATGATTGATTCACATTGCCACTTAGATCATGATCCTCTATTTAAAAACATTAATGAAGTTATCAAAAGATCAAAAGATGTAGGTCTTCAAAAGTTACTAACCATTAGCACTACATTATCTAGTTTCGATAAAATAAAAGATTTGGTAAAAATTGATCCTATGATTTTTGGAACCTTTGGGATTCATCCTCATGATACTGAGACTAATTATGTTGATAAAGAAATATTAGTTACAACCGTAAAAAAATTTGAAAAAATAATTGGTGTGGGTGAAACCGGCTTAGATTTTTTTTATACTCATAGTAACAAGGAAAGACAAATTAATAGTTTCAAAGATCATATAGAAGCTTCTATCGAGCTTAAAATGCCAATTATTATCCACTCAAGAAATGCAGAGGATGAAACTTTTAATATACTCAATTCATATAAAAGTAAGGATTTGAAGATATTAATGCATTGTTTTACTGGTTCTTTTGAGTTTTCAAAAAAACTTTTATCCTTAGGAGCTTTCTTCTCAGCTAGTGGAATAATTACTTTCAATAATAGTATTGATCTTCAAAAAACATTTAAAACAATTCCATTAGATAAATTACTCATTGAGACGGATAGTCCTTTTTTAGCTCCAATTCCTATGAGGGGTAAAAAAAATGAACCGAGTTTTATCAAGTATACTTTAGAAAAATTATCTACTATTAAGGGAAAATCACCAGAAGAAATGAGCACTCTAACCACTAATAATTTTAACTTTTTATTTAAAGTCTGAATAATTTTATGTCTATTAAATTTATTATTTTGGGTACTGGATGTTCGCTAGGTGTCCCTAGGGCTGATGGTTATGCAGGAGAATGTAATTTAGATAATAAAAAAAATCATAGATTTAGATGCTCTTCATTAATACAGTTTAATAACGAAAACATTTTAATTGATACTTCACCTGACTTAAGACAGCAGCTTTTAAATAATAAAATCAGATCTATCAATAAAGTTTTTTACACACATCCTCATGCAGACCAAACCCATGGTATAAACGATTTACGTCCTTTTTTTTTTAATTAATAAAAAACAAATACCTATTTATGCTAATAAAATAACTGCAAAATATTTATATTCAGCTTTTAAATACTGCTTTCAAACATCTTATGGTTATCCGGCAATTTTAAAATTAATTAATTTAAAAAAAAAACATAAATTCAAAAATAACAAACAAGAATTATTAATAGAATCTATACCTGTAGAACATGGTAAAATTGATAGCTTGTGTTATTTAATAAACAAAAAACTTGCCTACGCCAGTGATATAAGTTTATTTCATAATAAAGATTTAAAGAAGTTAATGAAACTAGATTATTTTATTATTGACTGTCTCTGTTATAAAAAACATTCTGCACACTTTAATTTAGACGAAGTTTTAGATCTTGTTAAAATTTTAAAACCAAAAAAAACTATTTTAACAAATATGGATAGTGATTTAGATTATGATGTACTTAAAAAAATTTTACCTAACCATATAATTCCTGGATATGATGGATTGAAAGTAAATTTATAAAATCAGTTCAATTTCATTAACAATTTTTTTTGAAAGTGGTGCAACAAATGAATTGAAGGTGTCTTCAACTTTTCCATCTTTATTAATCAATATTTTGTGAAAATTCCATTTTGGTATTGTAGAGTTCCCATGATTATCTCTAGCCCACACATATAATTCATGAGCATTTTTACCTTTAACTTCAACTTTGTCCGTTAAAGGAAATGTAATATTAAAATTTGTTTCACAAAATTCTTTGATTTCATTATTAGATCCTGGTTCCTGCCCTCCAAACTGATTAGATGGTACACCGACTACAACTAGACCTTGGTCTCTATATTTTTCATATAGCAGCTGTAGGTCGCTATATTGTTTGGTAAAACCGCATTTACTAGCAACATTCACAAGAAGAACTGTTTTCCCCTTAAGTTGACTTAAATCAAATTCTTCACCATTTATACTCTTTATATTGAGTTCAAAGAATAGCTTCTCATATTTTGCATCAACATTATTATAAAAAGAAAACATAACTATAATTACTAATAGCATTAAATAATTTTTATTTACCATAAATTATTTTTTAGTAGCAATTGACAATATTAAATACCCAGTAATAGTTGACAGTAAAGATCCCGCTAGAACACCAATTTTAACACCATCTATGTATTCTGTGCTCTCGACAAATGCTAAATTACCAACAAATAAGCTCATTGTAAAACCAATACCAGTTAAAATAGAAACCCCATACAAGCTAAACCAATTTGAATTGTCTGGCATTTGCGCTACACCAAATTTAACTGCAAAAAAAGAGAAAAACATAACACCAATCTGCTTACCAAAAAATAATCCTAATAGTATGCCAAGCGGCACAGGCATCATTAAAGAAGATATTGTTAAACCTTCTAACGAAACACCGGCGTTTGCAAAAGCAAATAAAGGCATAATCATAAAAGCAACATAAGGGCTTATTGCATGTTCAATTTTTATTAACAAAGAAAAGTCTTTATCTCTAATTTTATGTGGTATTGTTGAAGCAAGAAGAACACCTGCTATCGTTGCGTGAATTCCCGATTTATAAGTAAAGAACCACATAAAAATACCAACAGCTAGATAGGGTATGAATTTTTTAATACCAAGTTTATTTAATATTAGTAGAAATAAGTATGAAATTAAAATTAAGCTTAAATAACTAATACTAAGATCTCCAGAATAAAAAAAAGCAATAATCAAAATTGCTCCAAGATCATCAATAATTGCCAATGCTGTTAAAAAGATTTTTAATGAGATAGGAACTCTTGATCCTAATAGTGATAGAATACCTAAAGAAAATGCAATATCAGTTGCCGACGGAATAGCCCAGCCTTGTAATGTTTCTGAGTTTCCAAAATTGATAACTACATAAAAAAGAGCAGGTACGATCATTCCACCTACAGCGGCGATGATCGGTAACATTGCCTTTTTAAGATTGGATAGCTCACCTTGAATAAATTCTCTTTTGATTTCTAATGTTACAAAAAAGAAAAATATTGCCATAAGTAAATCATTGATCCAATGATGAACTGAGAGTTTTAATCCAAGATCATTAATACCAATAAAAATATATTGTTCTAAAGTATTAAAATAAAGAACACTAAAACTTGAATTACTTACAACTAAAGCAATTATAGCTGCTATCAAAAGTATAAGACCACTTGCTGCTTCTAATTGAAAAAACCACTTAAAAGGTTTGGATAAATTTTTAATCATACAGGGTTAAATTAAATCATTAATAAATAATCCAATATCTTTAATAGTTTCATATAAATTATAAAGTAAAAATTCAATATTTGGGACAAATATACGCAAGGGACTCTTAAAAGTGTCCAGCAGTAGAATTAGGGCTACAAGTGAAATTATAAAAACTATAGTTAAATTTAAAAGACTATTTTTTTTTTTAGTTTTAGTTTTAGTTTCATCAATTTGTATATTTTTACCTAACTTTTCTGAACGGGAGTTGATTTTATTGCTAATAATAGCTTTATTATTAAGATTTACTGAGACACTTTCTTGAGTCTCTTTAATTTCAAAAAGTTCTAAGTGTTCATTATTTGTAGGCTCAACTTTTTTAACTATTATTTCATTTTTGAAAAACCACTTATGTTTACAGCTACCACACTCAACTAACCTTCCTTTATTAGGTATCAAATTTTGATCAATATCAAATTTTTTATTACAAGAAGGGCAGTCAACGATCATTTTACTTATATAACAGATTCTATTAAAAAAACCTTATTTAAGATATCCTTTATCCTTTGAAATTAACTATTTCTAATGTATTAGTACCTCAATCGGGGCGTAGCGCAGCCTGGTAGCGCATCTGGTTTGGGACCAGAGGGTCGCAGGTTCAAATCCTGCCGCCCCGACCA
>MDTF01018721.1_pt1 | contig 10874 bp, 10 predicted proteins | sample 811191 | NCBI WGS metagenome assembly MDTF01 (sample SAMN05326649, study PRJNA326480) | marine metagenome | isolation source: seawater | place: Southern Ocean | collected 2011
TAATAATAATGCCCTAATATGCGATCCATCAACATCGGCATCAGTCATGATAATAATTTTTCCGTACCTTAAGTCTTTTAAGTCTATATCTTCTACTTTTGGGTCAAGACCAAGAGCATTAATTAAAGTAACGACTTCATTAGATGACATCATTTTAGCTAAAGATTTTATTCTATGTTCACTGCCATCTCTGTTACTATTTTTTTTAAGAGCAACTTCCTCAACATAAGTATTAAGTATTTTTCCTCTTAGTGGTAAGACTGCTTGATTTGATCTGTTTCTGCCTTGTTTTGCAGAACCACCTGCAGAATCTCCCTCTACTATAAATAATTCTGTTCCTTCTTGTTTTCCTATCTGACAATCAGCTAATTTTCCAGGTAGGCCACTTAACTCAAGAGCACCTTTTCTTCTTACATTTTCTCTTGCTTTTCTGGCTACATCTCTTGCAAGTGCTGCTTGCATTACTTTTGCTAAGATAATTTTAGATGTGGTTGGATTCTGGTCAAACCATATTGATAATTTTTCACTTACGATACTTTCTACAATCATTCTTACTTCAGATGAAACTAATTTGTCTTTTGTTTGAGAGGAAAATTTTGGATCAGGTATTTTTGCAGAAATAACACAAGTAAGACCTTCTTTAATATCGTCACCTGATATTGTTAACTTGTTCTTTTTTAATAAATTATGTTCTGTAGCATATTTATTAATTACTCTAGTCAAGGCACTTCTAAATCCTAGTAAATGAGTACCACCATCTTTTTGATAAATATTATTTGTGTAAGGATAAATATCTTCCCCATAACTTGCGTTCCACTTTAAAGAACATTCGATTTCAATATTGTCTTTTTTACCTTCAATATAAATTGGCTTTTTAAACAAATCGTTTCCAGTTTTGTTTATAAGTTTTTCTCTTTTTTCGTCTAAAAAATCAACAAACTCTAAAACACCACCATCAAACTGAAATACAATTATCTTTTCTTTTTTTTGGTTTAAATCATTTATTGTTATCTTTATTCCTTTATTTAAAAATGCAAGTTCACGCATTCTTTTAATGATTATATTTGGACTAAATTTTATTGAGGAAAATATCTCTTTTGAAGGTAAAAATGTTATTTGTGTTCCAGTTTCTTTTGATTTTCCTACAGCTTTAAGTGGTGCTTTTGAAGCCCCGTCTTTAAACTCCATAAAATATCTATTTCCACCTCTGTCTATTTCTAATTTTAGCTTTTCCGATAATGCATTTACAACTGAAACTCCTACGCCATGTAAACCACCTGACACTTTGTATGAATCATGATCAAATTTTCCACCAGCGTGAAGTTGCGTCATAATAACTTCTGCAGCAGACATTTTTTCACCCTTATGCATATCTACGGGTATTCCTCTTCCATCATCTCTTACAGTAATGGTTCCATCAGAGTTTATCTTAACTTCTATATTTTTACAGTGTCCTGCTAAAGCTTCATCTATTGAATTATCCACAACCTCATAGACCATGTGATGTAAGCCAGTTCCATCATCAGTATCACCGATATACATTCCTGGTCTTTTTCTAACTGCTTCAAGGCCTTTTAATACCTTAATTGAATCTGCTTGGTATAAATTTTTGTCGCTCATAATTTAAATGAAATATAATTCACTTATAGCATTAATTTGTTTGAGAGAAAGAGAAATTAATTCTATCTCCACCTATAATGCATTCCCGATCTAAGTCTTCAATTGGAAAGTTATATCTATATTGTGGGTTAATTAAATTAACATTTTTTTTATTAATCAATGTCAACTCTATAACGTTAAAAAACCAATCTTCTGGGTTTATTTTTTTATAATTATTTGCATGTATGTGAATTATTTGAAAATTAATGTTAAGTTTTTTAATACATTCAAAAAAAATTTTTTTATTTTTATTAATCCAATGAAATTCAATTATTAACATTTCTATCTTAGGACTTTCACTGCAAACCTCATCAATTATTTTGTACTCTCCACCTTCAATATCAATTTTTAATAAGTTATTTTTATTTTTAGGTATATCATTAATTAAATTTTTTAAATCAATTTCATTCAAATTTTTTACATTTTGGACAATTTTTTTTTTAAAAAACTTTATATTTTTTTTTTTTATGAATTTCTTAAAATTTAGATACTTGAGAATACTATCCATTAAATATTTAGGCAAAACTCTAAAGGTAATAACACGTCTAAAATATTTCATTATAATTTTGTAAAAAAAAAGATTACTTACCGTGTGATCATATAAGTAAATTTTAGAATTAGAAATTTTTTTTAAAAAATCAATTTCAAAAGAGATATCATCTCCAACACCTAGCGTAATTAAATTACGACATTTTTTAAGTGTTTTTTCACAAACTAAATATCCGCCATCATAATCTCTTCCAAGACGTAATAAATTCTTAACTTTCAGGGGTAGTAATAAATTAAATTCAGAACTTAAAAGCATAGTTGATATAAAAATTTATTAATTAATAAATGTTGATATAAGCTCTTATATTAAATGCAAAAAAAAATACTAGTAATAATTGGTGGAAGAGGTATTGGCGATTTAATTTACCACTTACCTTTATTAAATTCTTTATACGAGAGCTACAAAAGTAAATTATTGATCTTGTCAAATAATATAAATCAATCTAAGGAAGTTTTTAAATATGAAAATTTTTACGAGAAAATAATTGAATTTGATAATAGTAGATTTCCAATCCTTAAAGCTTTTAAAAAAGTCATAAAATTCACGAGTTTAATTAATAGTTTTAAAGCTGATCAGGTTATACTTACATCAAATACGACACGACTTAAAATACCTGTAATGTTAAGCAATATTAAAGATAAAATTATTTTTGGTACAGAAAAATTTTTTATAAATAAAGATAAGGCTTTAAATAATCTAAATTTTTCTGAAAAAATAGTTAAATGTACGAATGATTTAAATCTACCAATTCAAAAAAAGCAATTTTTTCTTAATCAAAACCTTACAGATTTTAATTTTAAAGAAATAGACAAAAAGATATTTATCAATCTAGACTCTCATCATGATCAAAATAACTGGGGTATTAAAAATTTTATCAAAATAATAGATGCGTTAAATATTAGAAATAAACATATCTTTATCAACTTTTCTCCAAATAAGACTCACTTTTTAAAGTATTTTTCTAAAAATTTACTATTTTCAAAAAACATATCATTTACCCATAAAAATACTATTTCCGAGGTAATACAAATTATTCAATCTTGTGATGTTGTCATTGGTAATGAAACTGGCCCAATTTGTCTTGCATCTTCTTTGAGGAAGAAAGTTCATTCAATTTATTTACCTTTTCATACGAAACCTGAGAGTCAAATTATCAATAAAGAGATCAATCATTACAACGCGAGTGAAATATCTGATGAAAATCTGATAAAAAAGATTCTGACTTCAGTTAAAGATTAGATTGATGGCGGAGAGAGTGGGATTCGAACCCACGGTGCCTTTAACAGCACACACACTTTCCAAGCGTGCGCCTTAAACCACTCGGCCATCTCTCCTAATTTTTGTTACTATTACTGGCTTAATCTTTAATTGTTTTATTTATTTATATACTCATTATAACATTAAAATTATGAAATTTCATACGACAGTCATTTTAGTTTCTTTTAAGAGCGACAAAATTATTGAAAAAGCATTACTTCAAATAAAGAGCCAAGCGAATATATTAATTATTGAAAATTCTAATAGTATAAATATCCAAAAATTAGAAAGAAAATATAATAATTTAAAAGTAATTATAAATAAAAATAATGGCTTTGGACATGCAGCAAATATTGGTGCTGGACTAGCAAAGACAAGGTTTATTATATTCATTAGTCCAGATGCAATTATTGAACAAAATGGAATTAAAAAGATTGAAAAAATAGCAAAAAATTTAGAACATAAATTTGGGATTTTATTACCTTCTGAAAAAAAAATTAAATCTAAAACTTTAAAAGATCTATCAAGCCCAGTGGGTTCATCAATAATGTTTTTTGATAGAAATAAGTTTCTTAAATATCGAGGGTTTGATGAAAGTTATTTTCTTTATTATGAGGATATTGATATTCAAAACCGTTTTCTTAAAAAAAATGAAAAAATATACAAAATCAATGTTATTTATAATCACTTATATGGTTCACATGATATGAATTTTAAGTTTGAAATAGAAATAAACAGAAATTGGCATTATATGTGGTCAAGGTTTTATTACCTCAAAAAAAACTATACATACGTTAAAGCTTTGATTGCTACCTTTCCGACCTTTTTAAGGTCTATTTTTAAAATGATTTTTTACTATTTTATAAATAGCCGTAAATATTATATCTATAAGGGACGTTTTTTTGGTCTTTTAAACGCTTATATTGGAAAAAAATCCTGGTATAGACCATTATTAAGAAATTGAGTATGAAAAAAATATTAGTCACTGGTGGTTCAGGTTTTATTGGAACAAATTTTATTAATTTTTTATTAAATAAAAAATTTAAAGTTTATAATATAGACAAACTATCCACAGTTTCAACGCCTGAGAAGTTTAAGATAGACCACAAAAATAAAAATTATAAATTTTTTAAATTAGATCTTTTGAGTGAAAATAAATTAGAAAAATTAATATATCTTATTAAACCGAATTATATTTTTAATTTTGCAGCAGAAAGTCATGTGGATAGATCTATAGATAATCCAAAATTATTTATTCAAGACAATATAATCTCCTCTTTAAATTTGTTTAATATTTTTAGAGAATTTTCAAAAAAGAATAAAAAATCAATTTTATTTCACATATCAACAGATGAGGTTTTTGGATCAAATTTTGGTAAACCTTCTAAAGAAAATTCTCCTTATTTTCCATCATCTCCATACTCATCATCCAAAGCATCAACCGATTTAATAGCCATTTCATTCATAGAAACATATAAAACACCAATAAAAATCTTAAATTTATGTAATAATTTTGGTCCATATCAATATCTTGAAAAATTTATACCAACAATAATTTTTAATTTGATAAATAATAAGAAAGTACCTGTATATGGAAATGGAAAAAATCAACGAGAATGGATTTACATAGATGATAGTTGTAGAGCTATTTTTTCTCTTATTAAATATAAAGGCAAAATCAAGAAATTTAATATAGGAACAAATTTTAGAATAAATAACTTAAATCTAACTAATCGAATTTTTAAAATTCTTAAACAAAAAAAACTAACTAAATTAGATAATAAAAAATATTATGATTTTGTAAAAGATAGGCCAGGTCATGATTTGAGATATGCGTTAAATTCTAAGACTTTCTATAATAATACTAAATTTAAGTTAAACGATAGCCTAGATAGTGGATTAATAAAAACTATAAAATGGTATTTAGAAAATAAAGATTGGGTTAAGCACATGAAAAAAAAATATACCAATAAACGAATTGGAATTTATGATTAAAAAAGCAATAATTCTTTGTGGCGGTACTGGAAGCCGAATGTTCCCAGCAACCAAAACGACTAACAAACAATTACTACCCGTATACGATAAGCCAATGTTTTATTATCCATTATCCTTGTTAATGTTAATTGGTATCAAAAATTTTCTGTTTATTATCAATAAAGGGCAAAAAGAAAATTTTTTAAAAAGCATTGGTTCTGCTACTGACCTTGGTATCAACATTGAATTTAAAGAACAATCAAAACCCAACGGTTTACCAGAAGCTTTTATACTTGGGGAAAATTTCATTGGAAAAGATTCTGTTTTAATGATCCTAGGAGATAATTTTTTTTATGGAAATATGCTTTCACCATTAATTAAGGATTCCCTCTCTACTAAAAAGGGTGCAAATATATATTTATATCCAAGTAAAAATACATCTGCTTATGGGGTTGTGGAATTAAAAAAAAATGGGGAGATTAGTAAGATTGTTGAAAAACCTATTTTTACTAAATCCAACTTAGTGATTACTGGCATGTATACTTTTGATAATAACGTTATTAAGTATGCAAAAAAACTTAAGCCATCAAAAAGAGGTGAGCTTGAGATGGTTGATTTAATTAATATCTATAAAAAGAAAAATAATTTAAATTTGATTAAATTAGGCCGCGGAAGTGCTTGGTTAGATGTTGGAAATTATGACGATTTGTTTAGTGCTAGTAGTTTCATTAAAAACATTGAGGATAGACAAGACTATAAAATTGGATGTATTGAAGAAATAGCATTGAATAATAAATGGATCAATAAACATAATATTAAAAATAGAATAAAGTTTAATAACAATTCTAATTATTCCAAATATCTTAAGGGGCTAATCTAATAATAAATGAAACCTGAAAAAATTAAATTAAACAAATTTAATGATAAAAGAGGCTATCTTTTAGAATTACTACCAAAAAAATTTAAAAATATATTCAAATACAGCATTATCACCTCATCCAAAAAAAATGTAATACGTGGCCTCCATTATGATAAATTCTTAAATGAAAAAAAATTAATATATATTTTAAAAGGTGAAATTTTAGATGTTACTGTTAACGTTAAAGGAAATAAAAAGATTCATTATAACAAGCTTAAAGAAGGTGATGCTTTATTAGTCCCCTCAGGATTTGCACATGGATATAAATGTTTAGCAAATGAGAATCTTTTACTTTATTTTCTTTCTAAAAACTACAATACTAAAAATCAAAAAGGTATATTTTGGAAAGACAAACGATTAAATATAAAATGGAATATTAACGACCCGCTTATTTCAATTAAAGACAAAATGTTGCCAATTTTACCATGAAAAAAATATTAATTTCAGGTGGTGATGGAAAATTTGCCCAAGCAATTTTAAAGAATAATAAAAAATTTCAGATTTTTGCACCCAATAAAAAACAAATGAATATCCTGAAATACAGTACTGTTATTAATTATGTCAAAAAAATTCGTCCCCATTTTTTTATACATTCTGCAGCATTAACAACTCCTATGTCTAGGCATGCGTTAGAGATTATAGATAGTATTGATATTAATATAGTTGGATCTGCAAATGTAGCTAAAGCATGTCATCTTCATAAAGTTAAATTAATATATATTTCCACTAACTTTGTTTATCCTGGTTTAATTGGAAATTATAAGGAAACTGATAATTTGATGCCTGTTAATGAGTATGGATGGTCAAAGCTAGGTGGTGAGTGCGCCACTAGACTCTGCAAAAATCATTTAATTTTAAGACTCTGTATGACTGATGATAATTACCCCCATAAAGTAGCTTATGATAATTATATAACCAGTTTTATTAAAAAAACAGATGCTGCTAAGAAGGTATTAGGACTTATCTGTAAGAGTGGGATAATAAATATAGGTGGACCAACACAGACTGCATTTAAATTTGCCAGGAAACAAAACAAAAATGTTAAAAGAGGCTTAATAAAAAAAGGAGAGATAGAACTGTTGGGTAAAAATACAAGTATTAATATAACCAAATTAAAAAAATATAATGTCTAAAATAAAATTTTTAAACCTTGGAAAACAACCAATAACTAATAATTTTTTAACAGAAAAAGAACCTATTAATGAATATTTTTACGATCTAAACATTGTATTTGATGAAAACACAAAAGTTGTTTCATTAGAATCCTTTATACCTCCTGAAAAAATGTTTAACGAAACGTATGCTCATAGAGCATCCATGTCTTTCACTATGAGAGAATCTAATAAGCTTTTATCTGAAGATATAATTAAAATATTTAATCCTAAATCAGTTTTAGAAATAGGAAGCAATGATGGAATATTTTTAAAAAATTTCCCTAACATAAAAAGTGTGGGTGTAGAGCCTTGTAAAAATCTTGCTGATATAACTAATGAAATTAATATTAAAACTTATGATAAATTTTGGAATTTAGAACTGTCTAAAAAAATTAATAATATCCATGGTAAATTTGATTTAGTTTATTCTGCAAATACCATAAGTCATATTCATGATTTAGATGAAGCTCTTCAATCAATCAATCTAATTTTGAGTGACGATGGTGTATTTATTCTAGAAGATCCTTCTCTACTCGATGTTATAAAAAATACATCCTATGATCAGTTTTATGATGAGCACGCTTATGTGTTTTCAATACTTGCGATTACTAGTCTACTTAAAAAAACTGAGCTAGAAATATTTGACATCGAAAAATTGAGTACACATGGTGGTTCAAACAGAGTTTATATTAAAAAAATAAAAAGTAATAAAAAAATTACCAATAATGTTTCTAAAATAATTAATGAAGAATTAGAACTAGGTATTGATCAATTTGAAACTTATCAAAAATTTGCCAAAAATGTTATTAATTCAAAAAATGAAACTATAAAAATATTTACCAGACTAAAGAAAAATAATTCAAAAATTATAGGTTATGGAGCTACTTACAAGTCATCAACTGTATTAAATTATTGTGGGCTAGATACGAAATTTATAGATTATTTTACTGATACAACTGCAACAAAGCAGGGGAAGTTCACCCCCGGTACACATATACCAATATTAAAACCAACTAATGGAATAAGCTCTGATGTTGATTATGTTTTCTTAGGAGCTTGGAATTTCAAAAAAGAAATTTTTAATAAGGAAAAAAAATTTATAGAACGTGGTGGAAAGTTTATCTCACACGTTCCTTATCCAAAAGTAATATGACGCATAATTCAAAAAAGATATTAAATTTAAGAAATGAAATATTATCTGAATTTCTTCCAAAACACTCATTAAAAGAAATTAAAACTTGGTATAAAAATATAATTCAAAAATCTAATACTAAAGTTAAAAAAATTGATCTCACTCAGTGTTCAAATTGGATAATAAATAAAAAGACTATATCTCACAAATCAAAAAAGTTTTTTAAAGTAGAAGCTTTAAGAATAACAAATTCTTATAATAGAGAAGTTACAGGAGGTTGGGATCAGCCAATTTTAACAGAGCCCGGATATAAAGGGGGAATTTTAGGTCTTTTAAGAAAAGAGATAAATGGTGTTCCTCATTATTTAATTAATGCAAAATTTGAACCAGGGAACTATCGACTAATACAATTAAGTCCCACACTACAAGCTACTTTTAGTAATATTTCAAAAGCCCATAAGGGCAGTGCTCCTCGATTCCTTAAGTATTTTAAACACCCTAAAGACAATAATTGTAAGATTATTTTTAAACAATGGTTTTCTGAAGAAGGTGGCAGACTGCGTAATAAGAGAAATTTAGGTATCTTACTTAATCATGAATCTCACAAAAAAATTAAAATAGATTCTGATTTTAAATGGGTTACGTTAAAACAAATTAAAGAATTAATATTTGAAAATGCAATGGTCAATCCTCATCTAAGAGGTCTGGTATCTTTTATATAGCCAATGAAACAAAAGATTGCTTTTTGGTCTTACAGTAGACACCTTGAAAATAGAGTAATTCCCAGTATTAAAAGAAATAGAAATATAATACCTATCGCTATATTTAGTAAAAAAACTGATGTAATTAAGAAAAATGAATATCTAAAAGATACTAAGATTTACTCTAACAAAAAAAAATTTTTATCGGATAATAATTATAAGACTGTATACATATCTTCAGTCACTGGAAGTCACTATAAAAATTGCATCGATGCATTAAATTATAATAAAAATATTATTTGTGAAAAACCTATGGCATTAAATCCTACACAAATAAAAAATATTTTTAAGATTGCAAATAAAAAAAAATTGTATGTGTCTGAAATTTTTCAATATACTTTTCATCCCTTATTTTTAGAAATTAAGAATATTCTTAAATCTAACATTTTGGGAGATTTAATTAATATAGAAAGCAAATTTACCGCTCCTATAAATAACACAAAAGATTTTCGTTTTAACAAATCTCTTGGCGGTGGATCTCTTTATGATATGGGAATATATCCTTTGTCTTTAAATTTTTTTTTATTCAATAACTTACATCCACAAATTATTAAACGTAAGGTGATTTTCTCACAAAAGCATAAAATTGACTTAATGGGATCTATAACTACTATTCATAAAAAGGCTACTTTCAGACAAGAGTGGGGCTTTAATCTGAAATACAAAAATTATTTAAAAATAAAAGGTTCTAAAGGAGAAATGAATGCTAATTTTATTTATTCAAAGAAAAATATTGATAATGGAATCATTAAGATAAAAAATAAAGGTAAAATAAGAACAATATTAACTAAAGATGCAAACCAGATAAATTTAGCATTCACCTGTTACTTAAGTAAAAGAAGTGCTCTTAAAGATCAAATAAAAAGTATTAAATTATCAGAATTAATTGATAAAGTTTTAATGGCTCCAAAAAAAATTAAAATATAACATTAACTATCTTTATTGATCTTAAGAACCCCAATAAATGCTTCTTGGGGAATTTCTACTTTTCCAAACTGTTTTCCTCTAGCTTTTCCTTTTTTTTGCTTATCTAAGAGTTTTCTTTTTCTATCTCTTGCACCACCACCATGGATTTTTGTTAAAACATCTTTTTTAAAACCTTTAATAGTTTCTCTTGCTATAATTTTTCCACCAATAGCAGCTTGAACAGGTATCATGAAGTTGTGTCTAGGAATTAAATCTCTTAATTTTTCACACACTTCCCTTCCAACTGTTTGTGCAAAATCTTTATGTACCATCATTGATAAAGCGTCTACTGGCTCAGCATTTACAAGTATTCCAAGTTTTACCAAATCGCCCTCTCTATGCCCAATGATTTCATAATCAAAACTAGCATAACCACTCGTCATAGACTTTAGTCTGTCATTAAAATCAAATACGACTTCATTTAAAGGAATTTCGTAGTTTAAAACTGCTCTATTTCCAGAATAACTTAAATTAGTTTGTACTCCTCTTTTATCTTGGCAAA
>MDTF01011848.1_pt1 | contig 10872 bp, 11 predicted proteins | sample 811191 | NCBI WGS metagenome assembly MDTF01 (sample SAMN05326649, study PRJNA326480) | marine metagenome | isolation source: seawater | place: Southern Ocean | collected 2011
ATAATGGCGGAGAGGGTCGGATTCGAACCCACGAACGAGTTGCCCCGTTGCTGGTTTTCAAGACCAGTGCTTTCAACCGCTCAGCCACCTCTCCTTAATAACAGATAGCATTTTAATACTATCAATAACGACAAATAACAATATGGATTTTTATTCAATCTAGTCTTGTGTTTTTTTTTATGTTACTTAAAAAAATGCTAAAAAAACTAATAAGTATTTATTTCTTACTAATATTATCTTTTTCACAAAGTAGCTCTTTTGCGAATAATTCTGACTTTGACACATGGGTCAAAAGTTTTAAAATTCAAGCTGTTAAATCTGGTGTTTCAGAAAAAGTTGTAGATGAAGTCATGTCAAAAGTTATATTTTTACCAAATGTTATTAAGTACGATAGATTTCAACCTGAATTTTATGAAGACACTCGCACATATGTTAAAAAAAGAACAAATAAAAAAAAAGTAAAAAAAGGTTTAGCTTTATATAAAAAAGAAAAATCAACAATTGATAAAATTGAAAAAGAATTTTTAATTGAGAAAGAATTGTTGCTTGCTCTTATGGGCATTGAAACTAATTTCGGTAAGTACCTAGGTAAAATGGATATAGTTTCTTCATTAGCCACTTTAAGCTTTGACAAAAGAAGGAGTGAATTTTTTACAAAAGAATTAATAATTTTACTAAAACTTGTAGATCAAAATGTTATAGATAGAAAAATATTATTTGGTTCTTGGGCAGGGGCTTTTGGAAACTTCCAATTTATGCCAAGAACAATTCAAAATTACGCTATAGATTATAATAAAAATACTACAATAGAATTAAAAAAAACTGAAGACTCTTTTGCTTCAGCAGCAAACTATCTTAATAAAATTGGATGGAAAAAAAACACACCGTGTTTTATAAAAATTAATCTAGATATAAGTATACCGAATAAATACCTTAATTCTTCTGCTGCAAATATAAAAAATAAAAAAAAAGTTATATATTTTAAAAAATATATAAAAAATTATAATGATCTAAAAATTGATAAAAATTTAGAAGCAGCTATTATCACACCTGATATAGATATAGTACCTGGTGCAAATACATACGCACCAGCTTATTTAATATTTTCTAATTATGAAAAAGTTTTAAATTGGAACAGATCTTTGAGATTTGCTCTTGCAGTCTGCACGTTAAAAAATAATTTTAAAAATGAAATATAAAATAATCTTATTTTGCTTATTTGCATCGTGTGTCAATAATGCATATTTAAGTAAAAATAGCTTTACATATTCAGCAAAAGGTTTTGCTAAAATTGAAAATCATTCTTTTCCCAATTTAGAAAATAATTCTTTTGTTTCTCACGACAAATTAAAACCAGGTACAAAGATACGGCTTATTAATCCTGTCAATGGAAAATCATTGGAAAAGATTGTAAAAAAAAAAATTAAATATGATAATTTTTACAAAGTTTTAATTTCTGAAGATGTTGCGAAGGAGCTTAATTTAGATGTAGATTTTCCTTATGTGGAAATAAATGAAATAAAAAAAAATAAGTCATTTATAGCTAAAAAAGCAATCACCGAAAATGTTGAAAAAAAAATAGCAAATAAAGCTCCTATTACTAAAATTAATATAGATAATTTGACTAAAATAACAAAAAGTCCAAAAATAAAATTAAAAAATTATTCGATTTTAGTCGCAGAATTTTATAGTTTAGAATCAGCCGATATATTAAAAAAAAGATTAGAGACCATCTTAATTAGATCAAATTATAAATTAATATATATCAGTAAAAAAAATGACAAATCTTACAAATTATTAATGGGTCCATATAACACTATAAACAAGCTTAAAAATGATTACATTGTTTTGAGTGATTCAAATTTTGAAGATTTAGATATTATAATCAATGACTAATTGTCTTAAAATTCTTATAACTTTTTTCTTACTATCAATGCCTATAGCGCAGGCTGACCCCAAAATTAAAGCTAGAACGGCAATTCTTGTTGATTACCAATCCGATAAAATTCTTTACGAGTTACAACCAGATCACAGTATTCACCCAGCTTCCATGACTAAAATAATGACGACAATAGTTGTATTTGATTTGTTAGTTAAAGAAATAATTTCATTAGATGATAAAGTTACAATATCAGAAAAAGCTTGGAGAATGTCCCAGGCAGGTTATTCATCTATGTTTATAATGGTTAATGATGAGATATCAGTAGAAAATTTACTCAGAGGAATAATTATAGCTTCAGGCAATGATGCTTGTGTTGCTCTAGCAGAAGGAGTGGCTGGTACAGAGGAAAACTTTGTATCCTTGATGAATGAAAAAGCTGAAGAAATTGGCATGACCTCAACAAATTTTGCAAATACATCGGGCATTAATAATCCTGATAATTATTCTACAGTAAGAGACATTGCTTTAATGTCTAAATATTTAATAAAGAATTATCCGTACTATTACGAATATTTTAAAGAAACTGAATTTACGTGGGATCGAACAGGCGGAGATCCCATTACTCAAGGCAATAGAAATACTTTGCTTTATAAAAACATAGGAGTAGATGGGATTAAAACAGGACATTTAGCAGTTGAAGCGTATTCTCTCGCTAGTTCTTTAAAAAAAAACACACGCAGGCTCATAGCTGTTGGAAGTGGATTTAAAACAAATGCATTAAGAGCAAGTGAGTCTAGAAAATTATTATCTTGGGGACTTACTAATACTGATACATTTGAAATATCTAAAAAAGATGAAACACTTTTTTATATTAAAACATGGCTTGGTCAGAGCCCCAACGTCTCCGGCTACACGAAAGAAGATGCATACATAACCATAAATAAAAAAGATCTTAGAAATTTTAATACTTTTATTGAATATACAGGCCCCATTAAAGCACCAATAAAAAAAGATAAAGAAATAGCTTTAATTAAAGTTTATAACAAAAATATATTATTAAAAACCGTTCCAATTTATGCTAGTGAAAATGTAAAAAAAATTAATTTTCTATTAAGTCTCGTCACATCATTCAATTATATGATTTGGGGAGATGTATAAAAAAAAATTCTTTTTTATTGTTTTTGAAGGTGTTGAGGGAACGGGAAAAAGCTATCAAATTAATAAACTTTACAATAATTTAAAAAAAAAAAAAATTGATGTAATTAAAACAAGAGAACCTGGGGGCTCTGAATCAGCAGAGACAATAAGAAATTTAATTTTTTCACTTAAATCAAATAAATTTGACAAACTTACCGATTTTTATCTAATGAATGCCGCAAGAAATGAACACGTAAAAAAAACTCTACTCGTTGCAAAAAAAAATAATAAAACCGTTATTTGCGATCGTTTTACTGATTCAACTTATGCCTACCAAGTGATAGGTAATAAAATTGATAAAAAAATTAATTTAATAAATCAAAATTACATTCTAAAGGGTCTTAAACCAAATTTAACGATAGTTTTAAAAGCAAATTTTGAAACTATAAACTCTAGAATTAGGAATAGAAAGAAAACCAACAAGTTTGACAAATTAAAAACTAATTTTTATAAAAAAGCACAAAATGCATATTTAGCATTAGCAAAAAAAAAAAATTATTTGGTATTTGATTCCTCTAAAAACACTCCTGAGTTAGAAAAAAAAATATTTAATGCAGTTTTAGATAATATTAAATAATATAAATGACAACTCCAAGTAACTCAAAACAACCATACTCCAGCAAGTTAATTGGTTTGGATACTTATTTTAATGAAATGCTCGATCTTTATGATAATAAAAAATTGCCCAAAGTCTTACTTTTAAACGGAAAAAAAGGAATAGGAAAGTTTACCTTAGCGATGCATTTTATCAATTATATTTATTCTAAAAATGAAACCAATACATATGACGTCAAAAATAAAGTTATAAATACCAATTCATCTTTCTATAATTCACTTTTAAACCAAACATCTCAAGATGTAATTTTTGTCCAAGCCGAAGAAAATAAAAACATAAAAATTGATGAAATTAGATCTTTAAAATCAATACTTGCAAACTCATCTTTATCCAATAATTTTAGATTTACCATTATTGATGAGGTCGAATTTTTAAATTCCAATTCAGTAAATGCTCTTTTAAAAATACTTGAAGAGCCTTCTGATAATAATTTTTTTATTTTAATCAACAATCAACAAGTAAATCTCATTGAAACTATTTCATCAAGATGCCTAAAAAGTAATATTTTTTTAGACGCAAGTAAAAAAAGTGAAGTTATAAACTACCTTATAGAAGACAGGGGTTTACAAAATTTATTTGATTTTAATGAAAATTTAAGCCCGGGTCTATTTCTTAAATTTAATGAAATATATTTTAAATATAAAATACATCAAAATGATAATATATTTATTATATTAAACACGTTAGTTAATGGATATAAAAAAGAAAAAGATAAATCCTTGATTAATTTAGTTTATTTTCTAATAGATGATTTTTTTTTTCACAAAATTAAGAATAACGTAAATAAGATTGAATTTTTGTTATATTCAAAATCTAGTATAATAAAAATTATCAATAATTTTGTACTATTTAATTTAAACATAAACTTAGTCTTAAATTCGATCAAAATTAATTTAAAAGATGTCTAAAAAAAATTTTTATATCACAACTCCAATTTATTATCCTTCTGGCAACCCTCATATGGGTCATGCCTATTCTAGTATTGTTGCCGATGTTTTTGCTCGATTTAAAAGACTTGAAGGTAAGAATGTACATTTTTTGACAGGCACAGATGAACACGGTTTGAAGATGCAGCGTGAAGCAGAAAAAAATAATAAAGATGTTAAACTTTTTTGCGATGATGTATCAAATAAATTTAAAGAACTTGCTAAAATTTTAAATCTTTCAATTAATGATTTTATAAGAACTACAGAGGAAAGGCATATTCAGTCTGTTCAAGCCATATGGACAAAATTGTTAGAATCAGGTGATATTTATTTGTCAAAATACTCAGGTTGGTACTCGGTTTCTGATGAAGCTTATTATACTGAAGATGAAATAATAGTAAAAAATGGTAAAAAGATATCTAAATCTTCTGGTTCTGGAGTTGACTGGGTTGAAGAGGAATCTTATTTTTTTAAATTATCTGCATGGCAAAATAAACTTTTAGAACACTACGAAAAGAATCCAACTTTTGTTTCTCCAAAATCAAGAAATAACGAAATAGTAAAATTTGTTAAAAATGGTTTAAATGATCTCTCTGTGAGTAGAACTTCTTTTAAGTGGGGAATTCCAGTTCCAAACAATGATAAGCATATCGTCTATGTTTGGCTTGATGCACTTACCAATTATATTAGTGCATTGAATTTTCCTAAAACGGAAGAAAAGTTATATGAAAGTTTTTGGCCAGCCGATCTTCACGTTATAGGTAAAGATATTCTAAGGTTTCACACAGTTTATTGGCCAGCTTTTTTAATGGCAGCTAAACTACCAATTCCTCTAAAAGTTTTTTCTCACGGGTGGATTCTTTCAGATGAAAAAAAAATGTCAAAATCGCTAGGAAATATTTTAGATCCTATCGAAATTATTAATAAGTATGGAATTGATGAACTTCGGTATTATTTAATAAAAGAGGTATCTTTAGGCAACGATGGAAATATTTCTATGGAAAATCTTAAAAATTGTATTAACAACGATTTAGCAAATAACTTTGGTAATTTGTGTCAAAGAGTTTTTAGCTTTATAGAAAAAAATTGTGCAGGTAAACTTCCAACACCAAACGATTTACAGAAAGAAGATAGTGATATTTTAAATAATTTAGTAAACAAAGTCCCAGAATTAATATCACTTATGGACAATCAAGACTTAAATAATTACATTAAGGAAGTAGTTAATTTTTCTTTTAATGCAAATAAATATTTTAATGATTTGCAGCCTTGGTCTTTAAAAAAAACCAATATTGATAGAATGAACACAATTCTTTTCACAATTGTCTGTCAAATAAAGAATATTAGTATTTTACTAAATCCAATTATTCCGATTAGTAGTGATAAAATTTTAGATATTATGAATTTAAAGAAAGATGAAAGAACTATCTTAGCTATTAATAACAATGATATTTTTAACCATAATTTAGAATTTAAAAAAACCTCAATTCTTTTTAAAAAAATAGAAGATGATAATTGATTCTCATTGCCATTTAGAATACGAACCTATGATTTCAAATCTACAAGAAGTCATTGATCGTGCAATTAAAAATAATGTTAAATATTTTCTTAGCATTTCAACCACAGATAAAAGCTTTGTCAGTATTCTTAAAATTGTTGAAAAATATAAAAATGTCTATGGCACATATGGTATTCACCCTCATGAGGCAAAAAATTATCAAACACTTTCCTCATCAAAAATTATAGAAAAAAAACAACTTAATAAAAAAATTATTGGTATTGGTGAAACAGGTCTTGATTTTTATTACGAATATTCGGACCCTATAGTTCAAAAAAAAGTATTTATTGAACACATTAAAGCTGCGCAGATTCTCAACTTGCCCTTAATTGTTCATACCAGGTCTGCAGAAAGTGACACATATGATATTTTGAAATCTGAAAAAAAGAATAAAGATCTAAAAGTTTTGATCCACTGTTTTACAGGTACAAAATCTTTTGCACATAAATTAATCGATATTGGATGTTACATTTCTGCTAGTGGGGTAGTAACTTTTAAAAAATCAAAAGATTTAGCAGAAACATTTACTTCTTTACCAAATGATAGGATACTAGTTGAAACAGATTCCCCTTATTTATCCCCAGAACCGCTTAGAGGAAAAAGTAATGAACCATCCCATATTATTCATACAGTTAATTTTTTAGCTAAGTTAAAAAATGTGGATCCATTAACTTTCGCCAAAAAAACATCGTCAAACTTTTTTAAATTATTTGGTGAATTAAATTGAAAAATAAATTCACCATATTGGGTTGTGGTAGCTCGCTAGGTTCACCATGGATAACTAATAATTGGGGTAATTGTAATAAAAAAAACAAAAAAAACATAAGAACAAGATGTTGTGCTCACTTTCAATATGAAAATATCTCTACGTTAATAGATACTTCGCCTGATCTAAAAGCTCAATTTAAAAAAAATAAAATTACTAATCTAGACGCTGTTATCTACACACATGAACATGCCGACCAAACATCTGGCATTTTTGAATTAAGACCTTTTTTTTGGAAAAATAAAAAAAAAATTGACATCTATGGAAGTAAAAAAACAATTAAAGATCTTAAAGTTAAATATGATTACTGCTTTAAACATAAACTTGGATATTCACCAATAGCTAAAGCTCACATTATTAAAAATAGTTTTTTTGTTAAAAAAGATAGTAATAAAATTAAGATTGATTCTTTTGAAGTTCAACACGGGCCAATCAAAGCTACCGCTTATATAGTTAATAAAATTGCTTATTTAAGCGATTGCAGTCATGTACCTAAAAATTCAAAATATCTTTTACAAGATTTAGATTATTTAATAATAGATTGTTTGCGTATTAAATTTCATCCAAGTCATTTTAATTTAGATTCTGCAATATCTTTATCTAAAGAATTAAGCCCAAAAAAAACCATACTCACTAATTTACATGTCGATCTTGATTATGAAAAACTTAAAAAAAAATTACCACTAAATATTATTCCTGCCTTTGACGGTATGAGTTTTAGTTTTTAAGCTCTTTTTCTATTGAAGAAATAAATTTATTTGATGATGGATTTGTTATTGATGTAAATGTATTTGCAACTTTTCCATTTTTACCAATAATTATTTTGTGAAAATTCCATTTAGGTATTGCACCCGTACCATAATTTTTTTTAGCCCAAAGAAAAAAAGGATGTGAGTTACTCCCAATTACATCAGTTTTTTCTGTTATTGGGAAATCTATTCCAAAAGTTGTCTCACAAAAATCTTTAATTTCTTTATTTGTACCCGGTTCTTGCCTAAAATTATTTGATGGCACACCTATAACAAGCAGATCATTTTCTTTATATTTAGTCCATAGTGCCTGCAAGTCTTTATATTGATTAGTAAATCCACATCTGCTGGCTACATTCACCACCAATATAACTTTCCCTTTATAGTCTGCTAAATTAATTGGGCTACCTTCCACGTTCTTGAAAGAAAAATCAGTAGCTAATTGATCGTATTGAGCGTTACCTTTTGTGAAAAAACTAAACATAATTATTATTAAAGTTATTATTATCTTCATGTAGCGCTATTAACTACTTTTAACAAAGCATTAAAAGGTAAAAGAATACAATTAAATCTTTCCTTATACTTTTGTTGGAACAATACCCTAAATGGTTTGTATTTTTTTTTTAGAACAACCTTTTTGCTTTTGTATGACATGCTTATTTCACTTATATCATCTCGTAAATTTTCAATGTTTGATTTTTTTATTATTCGTGAAAGTAAACTTGCAGATGCTTGACAAAATATGCATGATTCTGTTTCGTAAGACATTTTTTTTATTTTATTATTATATATTTCAATTTCTACGGTAATATTATCACCACAAATTTTATTTTTAGATGTCGCGATAAGATTTGAATTCTTTTTTATTCCACAGTTACTTGTGTCTGACGCAATTTTAATTATCTCAGGATTAATCATTTTTTAGTAGAATACATTAGTAAAAAATACCCTAGCAACGTTGACAGAAGGGAACCGCTTAATACACCAATTTTTACTCCATCTAAATACATCGGTGAATTAGCAAACGCTAAATTTCCAACAAACAAACTCATTGTAAAACCTATTCCGGTAAGAACAGAAACGGCATATAGAGCCAACCAATTTGAATCATTTGGTTTTTGTGCTAGATTTAATTTCACAGATGCATACGCAAATAAGAAAACACCTATTTGTTTTCCAAAAAATAACCCACATAGAATTCCAAAGGGTACAGGATTAAGTAATGAGCTCAAACTGATCCCATTCAACGATACACCTGCATTTGCAAACGCAAAAAGGGGCATTATGCCGAAAGCAACATAAGGAGCGATAGCGTGTTCTAGTTTCAATAATAATGATTTATTTCTATTAGTTTTGTCATGAGGAATAAGAAGGGCTAGTAGTACGCCCGCAATTGTAGCATGTATTCCTGATTTGTGTGTAAACTCCCACAATAAAACTCCAACAAGTAAATACGGTATAAAAAAACTTACGTTAAATTTGTTTAACATGACCAGCACTATTACGGCAGCAAGCATGAGCAATAAATAATAAACTTCGATATTACCAGAATAAAAAAAAGCTATAATCACTATTGCACCTAAATCATCTATAATAGCCAGAGCTGTTAAAAAAATTTTTAAAGAAATAGGAACTCTCTTTCCCAATAAAGACAAAACACCTAATGAAAATGCAATATCTGTTGCTGACGGTATGGCCCAGCCATTTAAAGTCTCTGGTGAATTTATGTTAATTATTATGTATATTGCTGCAGGAATCACCATTCCTCCAACCGCTCCAATTATAGGTAATAAGGCCTGTTTAGGATTTGATAATTCTCCTTGAACTATTTCTCTTTTAATTTCTAGCGACACTAAGAAAAAAAAAACTGTCATTAAAACATCGTTTACCCAATGAATAACACTAAGTTTTAAAGAAAAACTTCCTATGCCTAAGCTTATATATTTTTGTAAAGTATTAAAGTAGATTGCTTCAAAGTTACTATTACTTATTATTAAAGCAATAGTTGCAGCAAATAATAAAATTAAACCAGATGCGGATTCTAATTTAAAAAATTCTTTAAATGGTTTTGTAAGAACGTTAATCACTATTAATCAATATCTCCAATATATATTCCTAACGAAAGTGCTGTCTCAACTAACGCATCACTTCTTTCTACGTTTTTATAAGTAGAAATAGCATCAGTTATTGGCACGTCAACAACTTTTCTATCTTTCCAAGCAACCATTCTATCAAATTTTTTTTGCTGTAAAAGATCTACGGCATATACACCGAATGCACTAGCTAAAATTCTATCGTTATGTGTAGGTGGAGCACCTCTTTGCACATGCCCTAATGCTGTCACTCTACATTCAATATCAGTTTTAGACATAATTTCATTTGCAATATAATCTCCAATACCACCAAAGCGTTTTTGGCCATCTTTATACTCATGAATTACTTTCTCGCCATTTTCTTTTTTAACAGCTTCAGCCACAACCATTAATGAATGTTTTAAATTTATCTTTGTCATTTGATTTAACTTATTAATGATACCCTTAAAAGAATATTTTATTTCAGGTAATAAAATTATATCTGCACCTCCGGCTATGCCAGAACTCAAAGCAATATGACCAGCATCTCTTCCCATAACTTCTAAAATCATTGAACGACTATGACTTACAGCAGTTGAATGTAAGTTATCTAATGCTTGAGTTGCTACCTGAACAGCTGTATCAAAACCAATTGAACTATCTGTAGCACCAACATCATTATCAATTGTCTTTGGAATTGCAACGATATTTAAGTTTCCTTTTTTAGCCAGGGTTTGTAGAATTTGCATACTACCGTCACCACCAATAATAATTAAACCGTCCAATTTAAGCTGACGATATCCTTCAATTATCATCTGAGCTTGTTCCACAGGTTTTCCATCTGAACTAACAGAATTTATCGTACTAGCTTTATTTGTAGTACCAAGAAAGGTTCCTCCTTGTTTCAACAAATAGCCAGAAAACGTATCTCTAGTTAGCTCCACACAATCAAGTGGTCTTTGTAGAAATCCAGTTGTTCCATTCTTAATACCAAAGACAGTCATGTTATATTTGTTTTTTGCTCTAAAAAAAATAGATCTAATTGCAGCATTTAAACCACCACAATCGCCACCGCTTGTAAGAATTCCAATTTTTTTCATTTTTAA